>OKER01000025.1_pt1 | contig 55168 bp, 67 predicted proteins | sample 1610031 | NCBI WGS metagenome assembly OKER01 (sample SAMN04436611, study PRJEB24849) | human gut metagenome | biome: human gut; feature: NICU; material: stool | host: Homo sapiens | place: USA: Saint Louis, MO | collected 2009-12-31
GCCTTATCGTTAAGATGTTAAAAGAGGCAGGCGCTAAGGAAATCTATATGTGTGTTAGCTCGCCGGCTATCGAATATTCTTGTCACTATGGTATTGATACGTCGGTTCGTAAAGAATTGATTGCGGCCACACATACAATTGAAGAAATTAGAGATTATATTAAGGCAGATAAATTGCATTATCTATCAAAAGAAGGCTTGTGCCGAGCTGTTAGCGGCGTGCCAGAAGCGGATTTATGTTTCGCTTGTTTCAATGGTGATTACAGGGTAGATGTGCCTACAGAACAAGAGGAAGGGGTCAAATATGTGCTCGAATAAAACAGGATTAACCTATCGTGATGCAGGTGTAGATATCGATGCCGGTAATAAAGCCGTAGAGTTGATGAAAGAATCCGTAAAAAGAACATACACAGCAGGTGTTGTAGGTGATTTAGGTGGCTTTGGTGGCCTATACTCCTTAGCAGGTCATTCCATGGAAGAACCAATGCTCGTATCTGGCACAGACGGTGTTGGCACAAAATTGCGTCTCGCTATCATGATGGATAAACATGATACGATTGGACAAGACTGTGTTGCCATGAGTGTAAATGATATTCTTGTACAAGGGGCAACGCCTCTGTTCTTCTTAGACTATGTAGCGGTTGGTAAACTTGATCCAGTACAAGTCGCTGATATCGTACGTGGCGTAGCTAATGCTTGTGAAGAATCAGGTTGTGCTCTCCTTGGTGGGGAAACAGCTGAGATGGCTGGTTTCTATGGTGAAGGTGACTATGATGTGGCAGGTTTTGCCGTAGGTATTGTAGATCGTCCTAAACTGATTACAGGTGAACATATTAAATCTGGTGATGTCATTCTTGGTTTGCCATCCTCCGGTGTTCATTCCAATGGTTTCTCCTTGGTTCGTAAAATCGTTTTCGACCATAAGGGTTTCTCTATAGATCAAGACATTCCAGAATTTGGTAAAACCCTTGGCGAAGAACTATTAACACCAACACGCTTGTATCCTAAAGCTGTATTACCGTTGATTAAAGAAAACTATATCAAAGGTATGGTTCATATCACAGGCGGTGGTTTCTATGAAAATATTCCACGCGTACTACCAAATGGCGTAACTGCTGAGGTAGATTGTGATACATGGCCACGCCTTCCTGTGTTTACAAAATTGCAAGAATGGGGCAATGTGGATTGGCATGAAATGTACCGTACGTTTAACATGGGTATCGGTATGCTTCTCATCGTCGATGCCGATGATGTAGATACGGTGAAAGCTAACCTTGAAAGCCGAAATGAAGCTGTATATGAAATTGGTCGTATCGTTGCAGGCGAAGGTCCTGTTGTCGTAAAAGGGGCGGTATTTAATGACTAATTCCGTATCTAAAAAGTGTCTTGCTCTATTTGCCAGTGGTAGAGGCTCAAATGGCGAAGCCTTGTATAAGGCGATGCAAGAGGGGATTATCAATGGCGAGTTTGTCGTTATTATTACAGACCATGCAGATGCAGGTATTGTAGAACGCTCTAAAGGATGGGGCATTCCGCTTATTGCTATTGAACGTAGTCAATTTGATTCAAAGCAAGCCTTTGAACAAGCTCAATTGGATGCTCTTGAGCCGTATTGTGTCGATGGTATTGTGTTGGCAGGCTACATGCGTATTGTAGGGGCCGGCCTTATTGCTCGCTATGAACATAAGATTTTAAATATTCATCCTGCTCTATTGCCATCCTTTCCAGGGCTTCATGGTCATCAACAGGCTATTGATGCGGGCGTAAAAGTAACAGGTTGTACCGTTCATTTTGTAGATGCCGGTATGGATACAGGTCCTATCATCATGCAAAATACGGTTCCTGTATATCCAGATGATACAGAGGATACTTTGTCCGAACGATTATTGCCCGTAGAACATGCGACCTATCGTGAAGCACTTCGCTTGTTCTGTGAAGATGCATTACGTATAGAAGGACGCATTGTACATTATATTTAGGAGGAACGATGATTCAAAACGCATTACTTAGTGTTTCTGATAAAACAGGTATTGTCGACTTTGCCAAAGGTCTTGTAGACTTAGGGGTGACTATCTATTCTACAGGTGGCACCTTGAAAGCTATTTCTGATGCAGGCGTTCCTGCAAAGGCTGTAGAATCTCTTACCGGTTTTCCTGAAATGATGGATGGTCGTGTAAAGACGTTACATCCAAAGGTACATGGTGGCATCTTAGCGATTCGTGATAATGCAAAGCATCAAGCCGCTATGGAAGAACACGGGATTTTACCAATCGATTTAGTGGTTGTAAATTTATATCCTTTCCGCGAAACGATTGCAAAACCAAATGTTTCATTAGAAGATGCTATTGAAAATATAGATATTGGGGGCCCGACTATGGTGCGCTCTGCGGCTAAAAATAATGCATATGTAGGCATTGTGGTTAACCCTGATCACTATGATGAAATTCTAGAAATGCTTAAAACGAATGGCGCCTTGACCCAAGAGTATCGTTTTGCACTCGCTAAAGAAGCCTTTGCTCATACTGCAGCATATGATACGGCGATTGCTAATTATATGAGTGGTGTTATTGGAGAAGGCCCTACACCTCCTGAATATTTAAGTGCTTATGAAAAGGTTATGGACCTTCGTTATGGCGAAAATCCTCATCAAAAGGCAGCTTTTTATAAAGAAATTGGCAAGGCTCACGGTATGGGGGCATTAAAACAACTACACGGTAAGGAATTATCTTATAACAATATCGTCGATATGGAAGCTGCGTGGAATATGGTGTGGGAATTTACGGACCCTGCGGCATGTATTATTAAACATACTAATCCATGCGGTGCCGCAACGGCATCCACATTGCACGATGCGTATGTCAATGCCTATGAAGCCGATTCTGTATCCGCTTTTGGTGGCATCGTTGCGTTAAATCGCGAAGTTGATGCGGCCACTGCCGAAGAAATGAGCAAGATTTTCTTAGAAGTTATCATGGCGCCAGCTTTCACAAAGGAAGCTCTAGATATTTTGGAAGCGAAGAAAAATATTCGTCTCATCGAGTTATCTAAGCCTGAATCTGGTCAAGTAACTGTGAAAAAGGTGTCTGGCGGTATGCTCGTACAAACGGAAGATGACATCGTAGAAGACCGTGCTAATTATAAGGTTGTTACAAAGGCGCAACCTACAGAAGAACAATGGAAAGCTCTTGAATTTGCATGGAAGCTTGTAAAGCATGTAAAGTCCAATGCTATCTTAATTTCTAACGAGAAACGAACACTAGGTGTTGGTGCCGGTCAAATGAATCGCGTTGGATCGGCTAAAATTGCCCTTGAACAAGCTGGAGAGGCTGCAAAAGGGGCTGTTCTTGCATCTGATGCGTTCTTCCCATTTGGTGATACCGTAGAAACAGCGGCTAAACATGGTATAGCGGCTATTATCCAACCAGGTGGTTCTATCCGTGATGAAGAATCCATTAAGGCTGCTGATGAAGCCGGCATTGCGATGGTATTTACAGGCATTCGTCATTTTAAACATTAGAGGTAACTATGAAGGTTTGCGTAATCGGTAATGGCGGTCGCGAACACGCTATAGCGTGGCGTTTATCCATCAGTCCGAGTGTAGAAAAGGTGTATGCCGTTCCTGGCAGTGCGGCTATGAAAAATTGTGCTGAACTAGTAGGCATTGATTGGTCTCATACGGATCATCTTATCCGTTTTTTGAAAGATAATAAGGTGGACCTTGTTGTTGTAGGTCCTGAAGCGCCTCTTGTGGCAGGTCTTGCAGATGCGTTGCATGAAGCAGGAATCCCTGTGTTTGGGCCTTCCAAGGCGGCTGCTCAATTGGAAGGTTCTAAGGTCTTTGCTAAAGATCTTATGAAAAAATATAATATCCCTACAGCTGCTTACGGTGTATTCTCCAATGTAGATGAAGCAAAACAATTCATCGCCAAAACAGGGGCCCCTATTGTGGTGAAAGCAGATGGCCTAGCAGCTGGCAAGGGTGTTATAGTGGCAATGACTGTTGAAAAAGCTAATGCAGCCGTTGATGACATGCTAAGCGGAAATCGCTTTGGCGAGGCTGGTAGTACCGTTGTTATTGAGGAATTCATGGCAGGTGAAGAAGCGAGCCTTCTTGCCTTTGTAGATGGTAAGACCGTAGTTCCTATGATTGCCTCTCAAGATCATAAACGTATCTTTGATGGTGATAAGGGTCCTAATACAGGCGGTATGGGAACCTATGCACCAGCACCTGTGCTAACTGATGCATTGCGCGATGAAGCCATGAAGACCATTTTAGAGCATATGGTAGCAGCCATGGCAAAGGAAGGTATGCCATATGTGGGCTGTCTTTATGCAGGCCTTATGATTACTAGTGAAGGCCCTAAGGTCGTGGAATTTAATGCACGCTTTGGCGATCCAGAGACACAAGTGGTATTACCATTGTTGGAAGGTGATTTAGGACAAATTATGATGGCCTGTGCTACAGGTACATTACAATCTAATATGGTGAAATGGAAAGACTCTTCTGCTGCCTGTGTCATTCTCGCTTCAAAAGGCTATCCCGAAACCTCGTCTAAAGGCGATGTCATCTTAGGTGAACTTGTACAATATGATACATCCATCATTTTCCATTCTGGTACGAAGTTAGAAGGTGACCATTATGTCACGAATGGTGGTCGTGTTCTTGGCGTTGTGGGACTGGGTAAGGATTTGCGAACCGCTTTAGACCGTGCCTATGAGCGTGTTGATCATATTACATTTAAGGGCATGCAATATCGTAAGGATATTGGTGCAAAAGCTTTCAAATAATACATAATCCCCTATACTATATGCATATGCATACGGTGTAGGGGATTTTTATTGCCTATAATTTAGTATGTACCCGTGATATAATAATATCGATATACATAGAAACACCAATGTAGATGACATTTGGTGATGTAATAGAGTCTGTTTTCTTTGTAATAGCGATATACCATTATGATTTATAATAAAGAACCGTTACAACTGAATAGTCCTGTAGCCTTTTGGCTTAATTTCCCCAATGAGGAACGTGTTTTTTGGGTGGACCGGCAAAGTAATCGTATTGTTGTAGGCGCTAAACGTCTAGCCACAGTTAAAGATGATGAGGATCGCCATAATTATGCGTATGTATTTTATGGGGATACTTTTTTTGACACATCAAAGGATCCTAAGTGGTCGGGAATGGGGCATGAAATGATTGCGTTCACCCATTACTACATCGTAGAAAATGGAGAAGCCTTTTATTTGCATGCTGGTGAAAGTGTTAGCATCGAAGATATAGAAGTGCCTCATATTCGTCATGATTTCTGTGAAACTAGTGATGATAAAGGCGATTGGGACCGCTTGATGAATGCCATTTCAGATGGCATCGGCCGTGGAGAGATGACAAAGGTGGTCGCATCCCGTGAAGTGCAATTCACAAGTGATACACCGTTTAATGTGGCGAGTATCTTGGCCAATTTGGTTGAAAATAATCCGAACTGTTTCATCTTTGGCTATGAGAAGGATGGGCGCACCTTTGTGGGGGCCTCTCCTGAAATTTTGGTGCGTCATCGTGGTAGCGAAATCCTTAGCTATGCACTGGCTGGAACCGCGCCAAAGGATGGCCCTGATGCGTGGACTAAGGAACAGTTACTAAGTGATAAGAAAAATCTCTTTGAACATAATATCGTCCGTGACCGTATCGTGAACACGATGAAGCAAATCACTCCAGACGTTACGGTGGGGGAAACTGGCATTATGGAGCTAGCTCATCTCTATCATTTACGTACTATTATTACTGCAAAAGATAGCACAAAATCTCTCGTAGAATGGGCAAAATTACTACATCCAACACCGGCTCTTGGTGGTGAACCACGAGAGAAGGCGATGGCTCTCTTAGAAACATACGAAGCTCATGAGCGCGGTATGTACGCTGCACCATTTGGTTTTATGAAGGATATGGGGGATGGCATTGTTGTCGTTGCCATTCGTTCTGCCTTGATTATGGATAATATTCTCTATGCCTATGCAGGATGTGGTGTGGTTGCCGATTCTGATGCGGATGAAGAATATATAGAGACTAATAATAAAATGCGTACTATTCTAGATGCATTGTAAATGGTAAAGATCTAGTGCGAAAAAATATGATGAGGAATATATCCTCATCTATATTACGGAGAAATTACATGAATGAATATATCGCCGCCTTGGTGGATGAATTCGCCCAATTAGGCATCACATATGCTGTGTTTAGCCCTGGTTCGCGCTCTACAACGATGGCCATGCTATTTAGGGAACACGGTGCTTTTGAAACCTATATGAATATTGACGAAAGGTCAGCAGGATTTATGGCCTTAGGCATCGCAAAGACCCATAGAAAGCCTGTAATTCTCGTGTGCACGTCGGGCTCAGCGGTAGCACATTATATGCCGGCTGTACTAGAAGCACAATATAGCGGTGTACCCTTGATTATTTTATCCGCAGATAGGCCCCACACATTGCAACATGTAGGGGCTCCACAAACGGTAGATCAACAAAAAATATTTGGTACAGCTGTTAATTATTACGAGGAATTGGCAGTACCACAACAGGAGCATTACTATACATATCCGCGCCTAGTAGCTCGTAAGGCTTATATGAAGTCTATGGATGTGAAAAGGGGACCGGTGCATATTAATGTACCGCTCTTTGAGCCATTGGTACCGGAGTTAGATAGGAAACATTTTGAATGTGGCAGGCCCCCATTTTCTGTTGTTCCGGCTGCTATTCAGCCAGGTGATGTATGCACTATCTATGACCTTCTTGCGAATAAAAAAGTGCTTATCTTAGCAGGGCCAAGTACGAATCTTGAGGATACCGATGCCATTCTTGGTCTATCTAATATATTCCATGCGCCAATATTAGGTGATCCATTGTCCAATATGCGTCGTGTTTATGATGAACGAGTCATTACATCTTATGATGCATTGCTTTCACAAGAGGTGTATCGAGATACATTGCGACCAGATTGCATGTTACAAATTGGTCAGATGGTCGTATCTAAACGCGTTCAGCAGTGGGTGGCATCCATGCAACATATCCCAATCATATCTGTTAGCCCTACAATGGACTATACAAACCCTGCAGGAAACACGACCCTCTTTGTACAATCGACACCAAAAGGTTTGGTTGATGCACTGAATATGGAGATTCCTGAGCTTCATGCCATAGAAGATGAGGAATATGCAGAAGGTGCTTATGAGGAACTCGTTACAGAGGATAATGGCTATTTGGCTACGTGGATTGATGCAGACGGTGTAGGCCGTAAACAACTCGATACAGTAGCTAGGGAACAAGAGCTATTTGAAGGATATACGATTCATCTCTTACAAGAATTGTTGCCGAAGAATAGCCAACTTGTGGTTGCTAATAGTATGAGTATTCGAGATATGGATTATTTCTGGTCTGGTAATCGTCACAGTGCTATTATCTATGGTAACCGTGGCGTTAACGGTATTGATGGTACCATTTCTACCGCCCTTGGCATCGCTACAAATGGCATGCCTACCGTATTGCTTACGGGAGACTTGACCTTCTTTCACGATTTGAATGGCCTCGCCGTGGCAAAAACGCACCCATTAAATGTAACCATCATTGTTCACAATAATGATGGGGGTGGCATTTTTGAATATTTGCCGCAAAAGGGAACGCCGCATTTTGATTACTTATTTAGTACCGCACAAGGCCTAGACTATAGTGGCCTTGCGACCCTATATGGTATCGACTTTGTACGTGTGTTGAGCAATGATGAATTGAAAAATGCGTTACAAAACTATGTAGGAACAGCAGGTGTTCATGTCATTGAAATCCCCACATCTAAAGAACGAAGTCGGGAATTACATGCGCTATATACGAAGATTCCTACAAACAAGGAGGACCGACTATGAGCCAATATGCTTGCAGTATTATAGATAACTCCCTATTCAATCCAGCACTTCGCATGTATGTCGATCTTGGTGAGTATCGATATGGGGTGACGCTAGCTGGCGCCGGTAAACCTCTTGTGTGTTTACATGGTTTTTCTGAGTCTGGTTATACCTGGGATGGCATCGTTGTGCCAGGCTATCAACTTATCCGTATCGATACGATTGGACATGGAGATTCGGATATTCCAGAGGATGAGACCGCTTTTTCTATTCCTACTATGCTCAACGATTTGCATACGGTGATTTCTGCCGTGGCTGGTGAAAGTTATTCTCTCATGGGATACTCCATGGGGGCACGATTAGCTTTACTATATGCTCTTGAGTATAGTTCTGAAATTGAAAACATCATCTTAGAAAGTGGTTCTGTTGGCATTGAATCAGAGGTAGAGCGGCAAGCGCGTAAAGCTGCTGATGAACAATTAGCACTAGCTATAGAAGATAATGATGGAGAGTGGTTTGCTACTAAATGGGCTAACATTTCTATTTTTGAAAGTCAACATCAGCTTTCACCAGTTGTACAAGATAAGTTGTTTCAACGTCGGTCCCATAATAGTCCTTATGCATTAGCAGCTACATTGCGTGGCTCGGGGCAAGGTGTAATGCCCTATGTGGGTCATCGCTTACAAGAATTATCCATGCCATCTTTATATATTAGTGGCGCACTAGATACAAAATATACTACAATAGGAGAAGAACTGTTTAGTAATGTACCAAACTGTGAACATGTCATCGTCAATGGGGCGGGACATAATGTACATTTAGAAAAGCCGGGCCCGTTTATGACGGCCTTAGCAGATTTTTTATATAAGGAAAGGTAATATCCATGAGCAAATTTGATTGGAAAGTATTGGATCGTAATTATGAAGATGTAATTTACGAAACCTATAATGGTATTGCAAAAATCACGATTAATCGCCCAGAAGTGCGCAACGCATTTCGCCCTAAAACCGTAATTGAGCTTATTGATGCATTCACAATTGCTCGCGACGATGCAGAAATCGGCGTTATTATCTTGACTGGCGCTAACCACGGCCAAGGTGAAGATAAAGAGGCATTCTGCTCTGGCGGTGACCAACGTGTGCGCGGCAATGGTGGTTATGTAGGCGATGACAATATTCCTCGTCTTAACGTACTTGACTTGCAACATTTAATCCGCATCATTCCAAAACCTGTTATCGCTATGGTAAATGGTTTTGCCATCGGTGGTGGACATGTATTGCACATCGTATGCGACCTTACCATCGCTTCTGAAAATGCAAAATTCGGTCAAACAGGTCCTCGCGTAGGTTCCTTCGATGCTGGTTATGGTGCTGGCTACTTAGCACGCATGATTGGTCACAAACGCGCTCGTGAAGTATGGTTCCTTTGCCGTCAATACACGGCTGCGCAAGCTTATGAAATGGGCATGGTTAACTGCGTGGTACCATTCGACAAATTGGAAGAAGAAACAGTTCAATGGTGTAATGAAATTTTGGCATTGTCCCCAATGGCATTGCGCATGTTAAAAGCATCCTTCAACGCAGATACTGATGGCCTTGCAGGTTTACAACAATTTGCAGGGGATGCAACATTGATGTACTATACAACAGATGAAGCTAAAGAAGGCCGTGATGCGTTCAAAGAAAAACGCAAACCAGACTTCAAACAATTCCCTAAATTCCCTTAATCGGAATATGGTTATCAGTCCTTATGTATGGACCTGAACCCTTTACATAATAAGCAGTGCGCCTCTATATGAGGCGCCTTTCTTATACGTATATGTTTTATAGTATTATGGCTAGCTAAGAGGTGAGATGATGGAATGGTTACGATATGGAAAACAGTACTATCCGAATCGTATATGTATGAATAATTACACCTATCAGGATATATATAGTGCTGTTGTGAACGTGGCGACGCGATTACAAACACTGTCAGATACACGTATCGCTATAGTGTCGGATAACTCCGTAACAATGGCCGTTTATCTCTTGGCAGCCATGCTAGTCCGCAAAGAGGTACTCTTATTAAATGTTCATCTTACAGCGGGCGAAATAGAAAAACAGTTATGCCAGCTGCATATTACAACTGTGTTACACAGTGCTAAGCGGTGTGGCCAAGTACCTAAATCGGTAACGTCTATGGAGTTCGAATCTATGGAGTCTATGTTGCATAATGGGGAAAAGGATATCTTTGATTGGATTGTTAGTGATAATGATATAGCAGCTATCATGAATACCAGTGCTACAACGGGGCAGTTTAAATCAGTGCCGCTTCGTTGGAGTCAAATTAAGGCGCATGTACAAGCATCACAAGAGGTGTTAGGTAGGTCTGAACAGGACAATTGGCTCATGGTATTGCCCTTATTTCATGTAAGTGGATTATCCATCTTGATGCGATCACTCTACAATGGAACCGCAATGACAATCATGGAATCCTATGACGAAGAACAAGTACTGCAATATATTCATGATGGGCGCATTAATATGATGTCTTTGGTGCCTACCATCTTAAAGAATTTAGAACCGCGTATTACTCACCATCAATTGCGTGTTATCTTATTGGGCGGTGAGTTTATACCAAGACCTCTAGTTGATGCATGTGTGGCGAAACAACTTCCGATTTATAAAACATATGGCATGACAGAAACCTTTAGTCAAAGTGTGACCATGTCTGTATTATCAAATCTAAATAAACTCGATTCGGTAGGTAAACCCTTGCCGAGGATGATCGTACATATCGTAAATCCTGATGTCGATGGGGTCGGGGAAATCCATTTGAATGGGCCTATGGTTATGAGGGGTTATATTAATCGCGAGCCGATTCATGGCGATTTTAATACCGATGATATGGGTTATGTCGATGAAGATGGGTTTTTATACATCTTAAATCGCCGTACAGATTTGATTATTTCTGGAGGCGAGAATATCTATCCGAAGGAAATTGAAGATACTGTGTATGCTATGCAAGGTGTGAAGGAATGTGCGGTTATTCCTGTAGCCGATACGAAATGGGGGCAGGTGCCCGCACTATTTGTTGCTTTTGATGATATAGATGCATTAGGTACCGATTCGAAAATGATCGTGCGAGACTATATTTCTAGTAAGCTGGCCAAATACAAGGTGCCTAAATACATTACAATTATGGATGCATTGCCACGTAATGGGACAGGTAAGATTATGCGTAAGTCGTTGGCCGCCCATCTCGATATGACTGCGTCAAATGGAGGTTCTCATGAATGATGTATTGAACTTTAAATCCATAACGACGTATCGTGTGGCTTTGCCGTTAAAGTTTGAATTTAAAACGGTTAAGGGTACTGTTCGTGTTCGTGAAAGTATCATCGTTCGTATCGAGGATCAACAAGGCTATGTTGGATACGGGGAATGTGTCGCTTTCACAGACCCTTTTTATACGGCGGAAACTGTTGATTCCGCATGGAAACAATTGGTGGATACCTATATTCTAGAGTTGCGCTTGATGCGGCCAAAACCATTAATGGCCTATATTCGGCAGTTACAATTTTGGTTAAAGCGCGACAATATGCCCATGACGATAGCAGGCCTTGAAAATGCTTTAATTAATCTAGATTGCAAGCGAAAAGGCGTGAATTCTGTGTCGTATATCATGGGGCAGTCTTTAGAATCAACTATTTCTAATGGCATCGTCATTGGTGACGTGTCCATGGATGAACTATTAGGTATCGTGGAACAGCATGTAGCCAATGGTTGTAAACGAATTAAACTCAAGGTATCGCCTCGTGATGGTTATGAACGGACACGACTTGTGCGTGATGCTTATCCAGAATTAGCCTTAGCTGTTGATGCTAATCAAAGTTATACCTATGACCAGCTGGAAATGGTGGCTGCCTATAATGATTTGCATTTGCTCTGCATAGAGGAACCCTTTAGCATGACGAATTTGACCACCTATAAAGCGTGGAAGGAATCGTTGCCTAATTGGCCTATTACGACCTCTATTTGTTTAGATGAGTCGATTTTATCCTATGATGACTTATCTTATGCAATCGAGCATAGATTAATCGATGTACTCAATGTGAAAGTAGGTCGTCTTGGGGGCTTAATACAGACGCGAGCCGCTATTTTACGATGCCGCGAAGCAGGTATTCCGTATTGGATTGGCAGCATGGTTGAATCAGGCATCTCAAAGACATTACATGTTCAACTTTCGGCCTTAGGTGATACCTATATGGCAGGGGATTTATCCGATTCTAATCGCTATTTTGAACATGATCTTATCGACCCAGAAATTTTATTTACTGATGGGGCCATGCAGGTGCCTAATGGTGCTGGCCTTGGCGTTGATGTAGTAGATAGTCGTATTGAGGAATATACAGTGGAGAAACGAACACTATGACAATGATAGAAGCATTACAAATTGATTGTGTAGAGTTAACAGGGCCTACCAGTGGGCAAGGGGTGATGCATGTAACTAGTTATCATGCGCAACCACAAGGCTATCTCAATGGCGGAGCTACCTTGGCCTTTGGTGAAATTTTATCGGGGATGCTCAGCAATCAACTGATTCGAGATGATCAATTTGCTGTAGGACAATCGGTAACCGCAAATCACATGCGCCCTATGAAAGCAGAAGGCGATTTGATTGCTAAAGGACAGCTACTCTTACAAGGGAAAACATCTCATGTTTGGCGCTTTGATATGTATGATGAAAGCCATCGCTTGATATCTCAGGTTACCGTAACCTGTGCGATAGTACCTAAAAATCGATAAGAAAAAAAGACCTCTTTTTATAAGCTGATACGGAAAAGAGGTAGATGATAGCAAAATTCGACTTTGGCCCTGCGAAGCCCGAAGGGCGTAGACAGACCCGGCCGGTGGAGAGTTTTGCTATCATCTACCTCTACAAACGTATTTGCTACGAAAGAGGTCTTTATTTTCTTGTGATTTTATAGAGTGCTTCGATATCTGGGATATCATAGATAGCCCAAGTTCCGTCACCGATGTGCTTCATAAGTACTCGAATGGGAGCTGTTTGGTTTGTTTTTGTATTGTGAATCGTTACGGTTACTGTGGCAGTATCGCCATCATCTTCAGAGGTAATGTTCTTGATTTCCAAATGGCGTTGTTTAAATAATTCACCTCGTTGGATGCGGTCTACCATAGAAAACGTATTGGATGTATCTTCGCTTTCAACATCTGAATCACTACTATTTTGCGATTTGAAACTATCTGGATCCTCTACATATTTACGAATTACATCATCAAGAAGGGCTGGACCGAATGTTTTCGTTGCTGCCACTGCAGCCTTGCCTAATGGTGAGGATGTATCCACATAGGTGTTGCCCTCGCGGGTAACAATGTTTTTAACCAATGATGTTGTATCGATGTGCTCCAATACCGTGTCCGCATCTTTGTTTTCAACGGCTTCACGGATAGTTTGGAACGTATAGACTGGTGTATGAGGAATATACCATAAGAAATACCACATAGCGCTCAGTGCAGCTATGATGGCAATAATAATTGCTATTGTTAATGTTTTTGATCTCATAATGTTGCTCCGATGTATATAATACATATATTTTAACACATAAATTTCTCCTTCTCTATAGTTGTCAGCGCGTTAGATTATAGGTATAATAAAGTGTATTCATTTTATATTCATCATTAAAGTGAATGTGTAAGAGAGGAGTTAGAAATGAAAGACAAATTAATACTAAAAGCTCTGGTTTGCAGTGCTTTTATGTGCAGTCTAAGTGTGGGAACGATGGCTGCAGATGTGAGCATGGATGTAAAAGCTGGGGATACTGACCGAAGTAGCTGGATGGATCGTACGGACATCGGTATTGGTTTACAAGGGTCTCAGAAAGATTCTTATCATGATTATGCAATGCCTAATAAACAAATGACCGATAATAATCTAAGCTATGATACACGATTCCATTATCATAATCATAATTCTAAGCAGAAAATGAACGCAAAGTATTTTATAGAAACATTGCAACCTATAAAGAAATATGATAAATCTATGGTTTTTGTACAGGGGCGCTTAGATGGTAATGGTGGCGAAAAAGTTTCCACTACTACATATTGGAATGGGTCGGACTCAGATTTTGGAAGAATTGACGGTCAAGGAACTTATATTGATAAAGGTGAAGTAGTAGAACATGATACTCTTGGTGTTGTCGGTACTGCTGGTATTGGCTATCGTCGTTTTAGTACACATGAGCATGCCTACGTCGGTACCAATGTATTCTATGACTATGCTTTTAAGAATAAATTTTCTCGTATTAGTGCAGGATTAGAATATGTAGCTGGTCTAAATACGATTAGTGTCAATGTATACCATGGACTATCAGAAAAAACGGTGGGTCCTTATCACATTAACACACCTTTGCGTCAAGTACCACGGGCAATAGATTTTCATGATAGCTTAAGTTCACCGCCTAATGGTATTCGAAAAACACCTCGATATTCTTATGAACATGTATTGGATGGCTTTGATATACGGTATACACGCGATTATAAGAATGCTCGTTGGCTATCTAGTTATGTGGAAGGATATCATTGGAAAACAAAAGCGCCAGGAGAACATCCAGAAGAGATGTACTATATTGACCAACATAAGTGGCAATCTATACATGGATTAAAGGTAGGCGCTAAAATGAATGTGACGCCTCATATTTCTGTAGATCTAGGAATTGGTAAAAGTAATATTAGTTCTGTAGAACCGTATGTATCTGTTATGTATACCTTAGGTAAGTCTAAATATGCGTACTTTGGTGGTAAGCATAGTGAAAATGTGATGACTTCGGCACGTTCTAAGCTGTTCGATAAGGTAAAACGCAGTGATATGAAGGTTGAGTATTATTGGGAGCAAGACTTGCGTGACGGTCCTTGGGATCATCTATAATCAGTATCATGCTGGTAGAAATACTATAATCAACAATTTCATATAATTATATTTGAATTGGCACCTAAGGTTTCCTTATAGAAATCTAGGTGCTAATTTTATATCTATACGTTTTGGTCTAATCTAGAGTATATTAAAGTATACTGAATATAAATGGCTATTATATACGATTTTTGATGTATAATTCATATTTCTATATATTTTGGAAAAATTCATTTAAAAATTAGAAAAAAGTACTTGCATTATATGAGTGGCTCATGTTAATATATACGAGTAGTCAACGAGAGTTGATACGCGGCCCCGTGGTGTAGCGGTTAACATGTCGCCCTGTCACGGCGAAGATCGTCAGTTCAAATCTGATCGGGGTCGCCATTTTTTTTTACAAAAAACATGCCTCGGTAGCTCAGTCGGTAGAGCAACGGACTGAAAATCCGTGTGTCGACAGTTCGATTCTGTCCTGAGGCACCATTTTTGTATTCCATGCGGTTGTGGTGGAATGGCAGACACGCCATCTTGAGGGGGTGGTGAGCGTACGCTCGTGAGGGTTCAAGTCCCTCCAACCGCACCAAGCTAACTATATAAGGGCTTACAGTTAATTCTGTAAGCCCTTATTTTTATTTTGACAACTTTTTGTCTTACGTGGTTTGACAACATTTTGACAACTTTTAAAATATCTTTTCTATTTTCTCGAGCAAATCATCTTCCATAGTAGGTGTAACATGCGAATATGTGTTCATCGTTTCTTCAAAAGAGGCATGACCTAATCTAGTTTGTACTGCTTTTATATTGGCGCCACTTTCAATAAGTAGTGTGGCGTGTGTGTGCCGAGTACCGTGCATGCTAAAAGCTGGCTTGCCTATGAGTTTTGCATAATGCTTGCACAATCTACTTACTTCGTCAGGATTTCTAGGCCCTCCATGTATACCAGGAAACACCAAATTATGGTTAGTCCAGTTCGGAGTGGCTAACATGCGTTTATCGATAGTTGTTTTGTGTTTTCGTAATATTGCCATAGTATCGGCATCTATCGAGATTGTACGTCGTGAGCTATCCGTTTTAGTAGTAGGGGAAAGGACGCCACCTCCATTAATTCGTAATGCAGTTTGTTCGATTGATATAGTTGATTTACTAAAATGAACATTCGACCATGTTAAGCCTAATAATTCTGATCTACGCAGACCGCTTGCAAATGCTAACTTGAATAATGCGTAATGTTCGCTGTTAGTTATGACATTCAAAAATTGTTTTATCTCATTAGCGTTTAATGTTATCATTTCTTTTATTTTAACTTGCTTTGGTCTATCAATATTTTTCATATAGTTTTTAGGTATTATCTCATCACGTACTGCTAATTCCAGTACAGAGTTAAGTATAGTCATAGTATATGTGATAGTTCGCGTTGATAGGTGCTGCATATTGTCGAATACTTTACGTAGTTGAGCTGGTCGTATATCAGCTAACTTGATACCACCTATTGTAGGTAATATATATCTGCTAATTATTCCCTTATAACTGTTTAACGTGGCTATCGTAATTGTTTTTTCTTTGATTGATAACCAAGTATTAATCCATTCATATAATGTAATAGCGCCGTTAAAGTTGAGGCACGAAGAAAACTCTTTTTCATATTGTTGGAGTTTTTCTCGTGCCTCTTTTTTTGTTTTACCATAAAAGTATTTAGGCTTACCATTAAACGTTTTCTTAATGGTATACCTTCCGTCGGTGCGTTTTGTTGCCATAATGTTATATATCTCCTTAAAATTCAAATATATGTTCGATTATATAGATAAAAAATAAATAGCGTTTTTACGCTATATAACATTATTGTTACTATCCAAAAAATGATGATAAAAATCTATATGTTCAAACTCGTTATTTGACGTTGACTGCCTTATCATCTTTTCAACCAGGTTTACGTGCTGGTCGATGTGAAAATCATCATTAATAATATGGCGGAGTTCGTGGGCTAATTCCCTTCGCAGTTCGTCCCCTGTTAAATCTTTATTAACTGCGATAACGTATACTCCGTGTTCGTCTGTTGTTGTAGTAGTGGCCTTACCTTTAGGCAGGCCACAATGAATAACGTTAACAATCACAATACCAACTCCCTATGTATTTATTTATGTTTCGTTTTAAGGTACTCGATATAATTTACAACCTCTTCCATTTCTTCCTTGCTTATATCTTTAGAAGCTGAAAACAGCATTTTAGCTTCTGGCCGTGTGCGTAAATATTCTGCGTACTCAGCTGTTTCTGGATCTTCGTAATATCCTTTAGGAGTAGGCTCGTTGCCTGTTAGCAAATAATCAGTGGAAACACCAAATACTTTTGCGATACTTTGCAACATATCAGTACTAGGTGTGCGAGAACCACCTTCCCATAATGATACAGTCGATTTAGCGACGTTTAATTTTTGCCCTAACTCTTCGCCGGTCATTTTGTTGTATTTTCGCAATTCTTGTATGCGTTGCCCCATAGTTTTCATATTGCATACCTCCTATAGTTATCATATTAAATTGTAAACAGAATGTAAACTTGCAATATGCAAACTTTTATAAAAAATTTATTTGACGGTATGCACTATGTAAACTATAATAAGCTCATAAGGAGTTTGCAATATGAAAACATTGGGAGGTGAAAACATGGAAACAAACGAATTAATTAAACTCCGCCAACGATTTGGATATACACAGCTAGATATAGCAAACATGCTGGGTTTACCTAAATCTACATATAATCAAAAAGAGAATGGCAAACGGTCTTTTAAACCGGTGGAAATGGTTCAAATCTATGAATTTTTTCACCGACTAGATGATAGCTTGAACATGCAGGATATTTTTTTAATCAAATAGTTTACTTAGCGTAAACAATGAGGTGTAGAAATGTTAAACAAAGAAACAGTACTCAATGAAATATGGGAACACGAATTCAATATCAATTATGAAGCTCAAAGAAAAACATATCTTCATTTTGCAGAGCAAGAACGAGAGTTTGCAATGCGCGTGGCTAAGGTACATGCAAATGAAACAATCGACCAACTTATTGACGCGCCATTGTGGGCTTTGGTTCTGATCTTGAAGGATTATGAGGATAAACAAAAATGAATTATAAACACTGGACATTTAAACCTATTGAAGAAGTCAAAGAATACTACGAACGAACAGGGCTTATAGTTCCTACTTACTGGGCGTTAACAAAACATGATTTTGAAATTGAAATAGCTCGTTTTCAAAGCGTAGTAAATCGTCAAGCTAGTGAGCACTTCAAAAGAATGGTTACATGCGATGAGCGAAAAATCATATTAAGACGCAATCAAGAGTACCTACATTGGTTGCTGACTATACAAATTGAGCTTGGCCTATAAGGAGGTGAAACCATGAATAAGATCTGCGTTACTGTTGAGGAGGCCGCCAAATTATGCTCCGTAAGTGATGAGCAAATCAGAAAATGGGCCAAAGATTACGACTTTCCTTCCATGAGGATTGGAAAGGCTGGCGGTAAAAGATTAATACATTTAGAAGCGTTGAATAATTGGCTAAGACAAAAATGCCAATTAAGAATGGGGGAACGACAATGAAATGGATAGCAGCGATGTTATGTATTGCATCGTACGGAGTCATAGAGGGCTCAGACGTGCAGGGTTATGAATTAACATCTGCAACATGGGCTTTATTAATCACATGCATGATTGCTGCAATAGGTATCATGTTTTATGAAATAAAAAAAGAGGACACCACTAACTGCAATTAGTGATGCCCTAGTCAAAATTAACCAACTCAATTATAGCAAGAAACGGAGATTTAACACAATGAATAAAAAAATTATCGTAACAACTTCCACTATTGCTGCACTAGCAGTCAATGTTATGGCTAACGGTGTAGTTACAGGACCAGTAGAACCTAATACCAATGCACCTGTCGCTACTGGTTACAACTCTATTGCAAGTGGTGCAAATACAGTAGTTAATGCTACGAATTCTGTTGCACTTGGTCGTGATAACAAAATCACTGGAGACGATACCATCGTTATTGGTGGTGGAAATGGAACGATAGCTGGCGGACAGTCAACTGCTATCGGATATAACAATTATACTGGAGATCATCAAGAGCAAACAGTAATTGGTGCGAATTCTGTTGTAGATAACCAGGGCTCGATTGTTATTGGTACACACTCAGTAACAAGAGGCATTGACGCTGTTACTATTGGCAATAACGCCAGTGCACCTGTGCAAAACAGCGTAGCGATTGGCACTAATAGCCAAACCTATGCACCTGTTGGCTTCGGTCAAATGCAAATTAATGGTGTTACCCATGTATTTGCAGGGGAACAGCCAAATTCTAGCGTGTCGTTTGGATCTAAACAAAGTGATACGTATAGCAATATTAACAACTATAACAGACAGTTGCAGAACGTCTCAGCAGGACGTATTGAAGCTGACAGCCTCGATGCTGTTAATGGTTCACAACTGTTTGCAGCTATTGATGAAATTAATTCGTTAGGGGGTAAAGTAAGCGAGCATGCTCAACAAATTAATAGAAACACTAATAGCATTGGAGCTAATACTAATCGCATTAATAGTCTTGATGTCAACGTTAGCATTAATTCTAAAGATATTGCAGATTTAAAAGACAAAATCGATACAAATACAACTGTTGTTAGAAATGAATTGAATAACAAAATTAATGCAACATAACGTCGTATTAATAAGTTGGGAGCAAGCTCCGCTGCATTGAGTGGTCTACACCCACTCGACTTTAATAAAAATGACAAAATGTCGCTTGCTGTATCTTATGGACGATATAAAAGTCAAAATGCAGTCGCATTAGGTGCTTTTTATAGACCTAATGAAAAAACGATGTTTGGTGCTGGTTTAAGTCTTGGCAGTGAAACTCAAATAACTATCAATGCTGCATTTAGAGTTGGCAAAGGTGCTGACTATGTACCAGAGGCTAAAACAGACAATAGTCGTATTAGTCAACTTGAAAAATTAGTTCAATCGTTAACAGCAGAAGTAGCTGCATTGAAAAATGGCAACTAAGCATGCACTTATAAATAACACCTATTCCGATGAATGGTATACACCAGCTTATGTAGTCAGAACGATGTTGAAGGTATTCCCACCAAATGCTGGCGATAGGATTTTATTACCGTTTGACACTGCTGAAAGTAATTTTACAAAGATAATTACAACAGAATATGACAAACAAGCTATATGGGGCATACAAGATTTTTTAACTCGTGATTATGAGTTCGATTATCTAATATCTAACCCACCATATAGCATAAAGGATAAAATCATAGAACGTTGCATTGATCTTGGCAAACCCAGTGTACTGCTATTGCCTATAGATACACTGGGGGGGTACAAAGACATAAATTATTCCACCGTACGCGGATAGGGGTATATATACCAACTAAACGCATTAAATTTATTAATGAAAATGGCGATAATTCTAAAACGCCAGCTTATCACAATATAGTTATGCTGATTAACGCAAATAAGAACAGCATTCATTTTGAATATGAATATAAGGAGACATAATAATGAACCAAATTACAATCGAATTCAAAAATGCAAAAGACTTGGCAAAGAAAATTAATGAATATAACGAAATGCTAAACCCTAAACAAGTTGAAGAAGTAACAGTCAAAGTTGTAGAGGCTCCTAAACAAGATGTAAAGCCTGAACGTTTCGATGAAGTAGCAAACAAAGTAGTTGAGGCTGTTAAAAAAGTAGAAGAACCTCAACCAAAACCTGTTGAGGTAAAAGAGAAACCGGCCGAAGATGTTGCAGAAGTTCCTGTTACGAACTTTGAAGGTGAACCTGTAGAGGTTAAAGCAGAAGAAGTTGAGGAACCAACAGAAAATGAGTTAGATGTCGAAACAGCAGAAGTAGATCCTCATGTATATTGGACAAACTTCAAAAACTGGTTGAAGGACAGCGGTCAAGAAGGTGCCAAGGCTGCACTTGATATTTTTCGTAAACACGGCGTTTCCGGAAGACCATCTGCAGAAGATTTATCGCAAGAAATTATCGAAGAACTTGATACATTAATCAACAAATAATTGATAGGTAAGCGAAGGAGAATAGGAACATGGCTAATGTTAATAGTTATAAAGTAGTAATCGACAATGTAGTACCTCAAATTGAGGTACTGCAAAAGGCAATGGAGCTAGATACAGCCAATACTATCGAATATCAACGTGCTTTAGATTTTTGCGAAACGAATATTAGCGTTTCAGAAACTATCATAAAAGCTATAAAACTTGTCGAAAAGGACAGTAAAAAGACAGCTGAAGATAGTAAAAAGACAGAAGAAAAACCAAAGGCTACCACAAAGAAAAAAGAACCTAAACCAGCTCCAGTTGTTGAGGCTGAAAAAGTGGAAGAAGAAACAGACATCTTTGATATGTTCGATTAAAGGTGGTGCACTATGGACATATTAGCAAGGGTATATATCCCTAGAATGTTTGACAGTGTGATTTTAGAAAATGGCTACGATGCACTATTTACTACTATTTACCATACCGATTGCAACTTTGCATTCGGTGGTAAATGGAAGCGTAAATATAGTTACAGTTATGGTTATACAACTGCTGCAAAGTACTTCACATGTCCTAATTGTGGCGTACATAGTGAACCATTTATAAACAAAATCTTATTCGTACGTGATGATGAAAGCCTTATACCATTAGAAGTTTGGGCCGATGTTGTAGAGTTTAAAAATTATCTCGATTTACGATTTACGTATAGGGCTATCACTATGCGATATGATGGCACCTTTATTGATGAAGGTATTCGTAAAGAGGTATTGCGATTTGACTTCAAAAAAAAGAAAGCCATCTATACTGACTATAATCGCGATAAGCATGAACTTACTCTCGAATATATACACCATAAAAGAGTTATGGAAGTACTAACTTATCTAGGTAAATCTTATGCCATGCACGATATTAACCGGAAGCCACTGAATAATGTGTTCAGGTCTTTGCGACTGGCATTTGAACGTAGGATTAAAAAGGCCTATGGGTATTCCACTAGTGATGTATATATAGCACCATCTTTTAATGAAGATAACGGCTATCACTTTTCTATGCTGTTAAACATGATCTTGAAGCTATCTGCACCAGATATGCCAAACATTATAAGTATTCAACGAGGGGCTGACTACTGGAACGATAACTATGCAAGATTAATTACCTCTATTCCGTTTGATAGTGATGTATTGGATTTAACAAGAAAAGGAATGAACTTTCAAGAGGCTTTGCGTGTGGTTTATAAATCACCTAACAGCAAGGCATTGCGTAGGGCTATGGCAAAAAATCCTATGTCAGTCGTACTATCCAGCGTATTAAGTCTATTTAAAGATGAAAATTGCAGGCGTACGATTGTTGATTTAAATCGTCATAACCTTCCTGATGATGAAAAGTATAAATACACTGGCAAAGTTCATTGCGCTAAGGATATTAGAAAATCGATGAAGTTGCATATCGATGGTTCAAAAGAGTTTTGGCAAATAATGATTGCAAGATATGGCGAGCCTGCTGCATTGCGTTGGATATTGTCCGAGGACTTCCGAGACATTGAGGACTGCGTAAGAATGTATTCCGAGTTAATACTCAAATATCGAGATAAGTTTTGGGGCAAAAAGTTCAAACTAAAAGCATTACATGCCGAGCTTATCAATGTATATAACAAGCAAGAGTATGGCGATGTTAATTTGCCAGCTATACCAGCACTAAATGCTGACGTAAACGGAATGCATTTTGTAGTTCCGAAGACTGCGGCAGATTTAATGATAATCGGTAAGCAGCTTAAAAACTGCGTGGGATCTTATAAAGATAGAGTAATGAAAGGGAACACAGCAATCGTGGTTGTAACAGACGATAACATGAAACCTGTAGCGTGTCTTGAATTAACAAAAGATATCGACAGTAAAGAAAAATTCACAAAGTTGGTACAGGCAAAATTGTTTGGCAATCAATGTGTTTCTAAAAATAAAGACGTGAATAACACTGTTTTAACGTGGGCTAACCAGTTAAAGATTGAACCGGTAACAGTAGATATTCAAGCACAAGTAAGCTAGGGGGACACAATGAAATTAAGTGCAATAACATTAAATAACTTCAAAGGAATTAAATTTATAAACTTTGAATTCGATGGCAATGACGCTTCCATATATGGTGATAATGCCACCGGTAAAACAACTATATTTGACAGTTTATGCTGGTTATTGTTTGGCAAGGATAGCCTAGATAGAGCGGATTTTGAAATAAAAACGCTTGTAAATGGTGAACCACTTCATAATGTTAATCATGAAGTCGAGGCAATCTTCAGTAATGATGATGGCACCAGCTTTACTTTAAAACGCATATACCGCGAGCGATATAGCAATCCTCGTGGTGGCGAAACAAAACTAACTGGACATACGACCGATTACTTTATTAATGAAGTACCAGTCAAAGAAAAAGAATATAAAGCATTTATCAATAACATGATTAACGAGGACGTATTCAAGTTAATCACTAACCCACTATATTTTAACGAGCAGTACAGCTGGCAAAACAGACGCAAGTTACTGCTTGAAATGTGTGGCGATGTTGATGATGAAAGCGTAATTAATAGTCGCGATGATCTTAAACGATTAGCACAATTGTTAAACGGACATACCGTAGAAGAACAAAAGAAAATTGTAGCGGCTAAAAAGACGGCTATTAATAAAGAATTGGACATGATACCAGTTCGTATTGATGAGGCTGTAAGAAATAAGCCTGAAATTGCATCAGATAAAACAAAATTAACTCAAGACATTCAAGTCATAATGAATGGTATTGATGAGTTAGAAAAAGAAAAAGCTATTATCAACAATGGCTTTGAAGCTACAGAAAAACACTCTAAAATACGTGAAATTAATCGTCAGTTAGAGGCAAGACGCTCGGAGGTATTATCTAACTATAAAAAAGATAAACAAGCGCTACGGTCTAAATATGAGCTATCTCTTATGCAGTTAAAATCATTAGAGGCTGAACGTGATAGATACTACGACAGACACAATGATTTAAATAGAGATATAGACCTAGAAAACAAACGAATTGAAAAGTTACAAGATGAGTTCAATTCGTTTAACAACCAAGCATTCGACACCGTAAATTGCCCTACTTGTGGACAACCTTATCCAGATGAAAAGCGAGCGGAGCTCGAGACTATTTTTAACACTCAAAAATCTACAAATCTTGAAGAGTGGCAAAAATTAATTGATAGTGCAAAGGCTATGAAGCAATCGTACATGGAACAACAAGACATTATGGCTGTAAAGGTTGACGGATTAACAAATCAAATTGTTGATAAGCAAAAAGAATATGACAGTCAGTTTAAGGAATATGAGGAACTGAAAGAACCTAACATTGATGATGATCCAGCATATAAAGACTTAAAAGCCGAGCTATTTATTCTCGAATTAGATGATGGCAATGAAGCTAATGACGATAAACTTTCAAAAATCGATACAGATTTGAAGGAATTAAAGTCGAAAAAGTTGGTACTAGAAACAGAGCTCAATAAATTTAAAATGTCAGCTGATATTGATACACGCATAGCAGAGTTGGAAACACAACAACGAAAGCTGGCTGAGGAAAAGAATTTACTAGATGAAACATCATTCTTGATTGATGAGTTTGTAAAAACAAAAGTCGATTTATTGGAACAATCCATTAACAGCCATTTTGAATATGCTCGCTTCAAAATGTTTAATGTGCTAGTCAATGGGAACATCGAAGAGTGTTGCGAGACCACTTATAAAGGTGTTCCATACCGTAGCATGAATAATGCAGCTCGTATGAATGTAGGGCTCGACATTATAAATGCATTAACCAAGTTTTATAACGTTACTGCTCCGGTGTTTATAGATAATGCTGAGGCCGTAACAGATTTTATCAAGTGTAATAGTCAGACAATCAAATTAGTTGTAGACGCTGACTTCAAAACATTAACAAAGATCTAGGAGGTAAACCATGTCAAAAGAAGTTGCTATCAACAAACCATCATTACCAGGTTTTCAATCTGCAGAAGGATTTGAGCTTTTACAACGTCAGGCAAAAATGTTTTGCGGTTCATCTTTAGTACCGCAACAATTCCAGGGCGAACAAAACTTTGGGAACGCTATTATTGCATTGGAAATGGCTCAACGTATGAATGCATCACCTTTAATGGTTATGCAAAACTTATATATCGTTTATGGCAATCCAGGCTGGTCTAGTAAATTTTTGATAGCTACATTTAATCAATGCGGACGCTTTGAGGCTATCAAGTACAAGGAAACCGGGAAGAAAGGAACCGATAGCCAAGGCATCATCGCCTACACCAGAGAAAAGGGTAGCGATGAAATTATACAAGGTCCAGAAGTTACTATCTTAATTGCTAAGCAAGAAGGCTGGTACGACAAAAAAGGTAGTAAATGGAAAACAATGCCAGACCAAATGTTACGTTATAGGGCTGCAGCTTGGTTGATCCGCACAACAGCTCCTGAAATTTCAATGGGCTTACAAACTACTGATGAAATTATAGACGTTGAAGGCAACGTCAGTGATGTTATGGACGATGTAACAACTACTATCGAACATAATGCAAATAGCGAAGTGATTGATGTAGAACCCAGCACACCTACATTCGTAGATGCTGAAACCGGCGAAGTCCTTAATGCTGATGAAATGTTCAACTCATGATTAGTATCGAATGTTATGGTAGCAGTTCGGCTGGCAACTGCTACCGCATAAAAAGCAGTGTAAACGGCGATGAATTACTTCTCGACGTAGGGTTGCCATTTAAAGCAATCCAAAGGGCTTGCAAGTATAACTTCATACATCTGTTAGGTGCTTTAGTTACGCACCAACATGGCGACCATGCAAGGGCTGTTGCTGATATGTTAAAACTTGGACACAAGATATATATGTTACGAGAAACAGCCGATGCCTTGCATGTGATAGACGAGCATTCATGGGTTGAGATAAGCCCTAAAAAATCATTCAAACTTGGGGTGTTTACAGTATTACCATTTGAGCTTCAACATGATGTGCCTAACGTTGGGTATTTAATAACAGATGGCGAAGAAAAATTACTGTATATCACCGATACGTACTATTGCAAATATACGTTTAAAGGTGTTCATCACATAGTAGTGGAGTGCAATCATTCGTATGAGCTACTTAAACAAAGAGTTGAACAAGACGAGTTAAGTAAGCAACGAATGGAACGGCTTATTCAGTCCCACTTTGCACTTGAAAATGTCATAAAGTTTTTACGGTCAATGGATCTTTCACAATGTAAGGCCATTCACCTTGTGCATTTATCTAATGAAAACTCGAACGAAGAGTATTTCAAAAAAACTGTACAAGCTGCAACAGGTAAATTGGTTATCGTACATCAAGAAAAGGGGTGATATTGTGCGAGTTAAATTCGATGTATTTATTAAGGCCTTAGAGGACAAACATTTAACACTTATGCAGTTTTCTAACAAGTCTCAAACCGTTCCAAAATCACTTGTCTTATATCTAAGTGGAAAGCCGATAGCGTTCGACAAAAAGCGGTTTATGTGGTGTAAGGTGCTAGGCATAGAACATGACGAATTATTTTATTAGGGGGTAAAGAATGGCATTTGTTAAGACGTATTTTAGCCATGACATCAATACTTTAGCAGACCCTAAGATTGCAATCATGATTAATATTCATGGAATAATTTCATATGCATGGTGGTGGATCTTGCTGGAGAAATTAGCAGAGGCTAACGACAATAAATTGCCGTGTAACAAAGTTACGTTCTTGGGGCTTTCAATCGTCATGGAAATTAATCCAGAAACAGCAAAATTTAGCACTTGCTTAGCAAATTTAGCAAGTGCTAGCAATGCTAAGTTGCTAGAAATTTTTATAAAATCGCTTGTCGAAGATTGTAATTTGCTAGAAACAGATGGCGAGTATTTTTGGTCGCCAGGCATGCTAAAACGCGTAAATTTAAGGGAAGCAAAAAATTGCGAGTTGCGCGAAAAACGTAGACAGGCTGGGCGTTTAGGAGGTCTAGCAAAATCAAAAAATGCTAAGCAAAATGTAGCAAGTGCTAAGCATTTGCTAGCAGGTGCTAAGCAAAACCTAGCAAGTCTAGCTAATAATATAAAAGAAAATAATATAAAAGATATTAGAGAGAGAGAAGGAACGCGCGAAACGAATATCGAAAATCCCCTATCTATGTTTGAAAATGAAAAACAAAATAATAAGGCTGTTTACGATTTATACATGAAGTCGATTGGCGATATATCCCCTGTTATTAAAGAACGACTCGATGATCTGGTCGAGACATATGGCAGTGAACGTGTCATTGTGGCTGTTAATACTACTGCAGAAAATGGCGGTAACAGTATTAAGTATGTCGAAACAGTAGCGGCTGGTAATTTAAAAAAGGAGGTGAACCAAGCGAATGGAACCAACAAACGTGGGGGTGGAACTAGAAAAGCTCAAACAAAAACTGACGGAACGGAAGTTGACTGGTCCAAAGAGACAGGCGAATGGATTTGAAGTGTACTACCCTGTATATTCTGAACCGGTAGTCATTAAAAGCACATCATCAAATTTAGAACAATACGGCATTAAAGGTCGATATAATGACATGACATTTGATAGGTTAAAGGCTTTAGGCGCTCCAGTTGAAGATAGGGAAGTATATAACCAGGCTTACAAATATGGAGCCCATATACGAGACCATATCACTAATGGTCGAGGGTTGATCTTATTAGGACCGGTAGGAACTGGAAAAACTTCGATAGCTGTCAGCATATTACGAAGGGCGATTGAACAAGGTTACAATGGCTACATTATTTCGATGATTAGTTTGCTCGACACCTTACTAACATTAAGTAAAGGGCCAACGGAACACTATATAAAATTTGAAAATCGTATCCGCAATATACCGTTATTAGTATTAGATGATTTTGGGGCCGAATATAGTAACGCTTGGGTAGCAAAGAAGGTTGAATCCATCATATCGGACAGGGTGGGAGATAGAAAATCAACCATTATTACTACCAATTTAACGGTGGCTCAAATCAAATCAAGTTATGACGGTCGAGTATATGACAGACTAAAAGAAACGTCATTCTTATTACGCTTTAAAGGTGAGTCAAATCGCAAGCCTTTAGATAATAGCGAAATTTAATTATTTGAGCTACAAGGCGATTTTATATCCATGGTGATAAAATACCTAAACGAATAATTACAGGTACTATAGCGAGCGTGCTACGTAGCTCAAATTAAAAAATAAAAGTTATACACATAGAGGTGCAAACATGAAAATTAAAATTAAAGTCGATAATAAAAACAAAATTACGAAAGTTAATTTCAATGAAAAGTATAGTCTTGATGATGTTATTACAAATGTAGGTGCTGCATTGTGCCTAATGTTAAAGCGTTTAGATGAAGAAGAACGCAGGGGTGCTGGCTTGGCAATGTGTTTGCTTATTGCCGAAGCAACAGGTGTTGGTGAGGAAAGAGGGTGCGAATGTTGCGATGAATAGTCTTGTAATATATGGCCGGCCAACGACCAAAAAGAACAGTTCGCGAGTAGTATATGCTGGGAAATATCCAAAAGTCTTACCATCAAAAGCATATTCCGATTATGAAAATTTAGCGTTACAACAGTTGCAATTCTACCGCAAGCGTTTTTATGTAGGTGGTCCAGTTCATGTCCGGTGCCGCTATTATATGCCGGACAAAAGATCTTGGCCAGACTTGGTCGGCCTATTACAAGCGACATCAGATGTCCTTACGAAAGCCAAAATAATTGACGATGATAAATGGATAGTGCATTACGATGGCTCTCGTATTGTTGGTGTTGATAAAGCGGAGCCTAGGGCTGAAATTGAAATTATACCAATCGAAGCTGGTACTCCGTTACATGAGTTGAAGCGAAAGGATAAATAGCAATGGAAAATATTCCACAATTTTTATCGCACTTGCCGATATGGAAGGCCAATCCGTTGGACAAGGTAAAAACTACAAAGCGTAAACCTGTAAGGGTTAGAGAACATAAATTTGATACCGTAGATAAAACGACAGGTAACGTTGTAGAAAAGGTATGCCCTATATGCGGAAAGACTTATACAGTCCCATATCGATTGAGGAATGTAAGCAAAACATGTGGTGGTTCATGCGGTCAGAAACTGCGATTATCAAGAATGGAGCCTGAAAAATGGGTCGATGAGGCTGTCAAGTTAAGACAAGAAGGCCTTAAATTGAGTGATATTGCATTACGTGTTAACAGAGCAACAAGTACTGTATGGACATATTTAAAACGAAGGGGATATTAACATGAACGAAAATTTATTTGAGCAAGTAACCGGTTATCATGATGCAATTATGCCTGAACGTAAAACAGAATTTGCAGCTGGCTATGATCTTTGCGCTTATCATACTGGGTATGTTAATCCTGGCGAAACAGTATTTATCGAAACTGGTGTTAAGTGCAAAATTAATCCGGACGAGTATTTACAATTGCATTTACGCTCAAGTGTAGGGATTAACAACGCAGTTATGCTGGCTAACGGTACAGGTATTATTGACGCTGATTATTACAACAATGAAACTAACGAAGGTCATATCATGATACCGTTACGCAATATCGGCGACAAAGTGTTTCACTATAAAGCTGGTGAACGTTTAGCACAATTAGTGTTTATGCCTTATAGAATTGCAAGCTATGATACGGCCACTAGAAAGCGAACCGGTGGGTTCGGTAGTACTGATAAATAAAGGGGCTTAACATGAATATTCAAGAAATATTAAAAATAGCGACTCTTATGGGGGAAAATGACGAGTTCAAAATAAAAAATATTGAAGATAACAAAGAATATTTTATTGAACAATTTACAAGCAGTTTTGATGAAGTTAAGGATAAGCATGTTATCACGTTATATGTAAGGGGAAAAAATGAATGGAAACCGTCAGGGAATGGACAATTGAAGAAATAATAAAAATCGCTAGCGAAAGCGCTATTGATAAGTATAAAAAGCTGGAAGAACACAGGCACGAACAGAATTGTAAAAAGGCCAGGGAAAATACAAAAAGGCTATTGAATGGCTATAATGAATTGAAGGAACACTGCGAACATGCGATAGCAAGTGTAGAAAATAGCGTTCCGAGTGATCTTCAAATTGTGCTTAACGAAGTATTTAACCGTAGGGGCTTACTTCGTGTCGAGGCGATTGCCTCTAGTAAGAGGCGTACCGAATTGATTATTGAACATATCGATAGTATGTTGGCCGTGTATCGTACACAATGTGAACATCGATGTGAACCGTTTTTTGACATTTTGATTGATTTTTATATCGAAAAAATGTCAGTTGAAGAAATAGCCGATGCAAAACACGTATCGACACGAACAGTATATAATTACCTCGAAAGGGCTGAAAAGGACGTAAGCATATTGCTTTGGGGGGTTCAAGCAGCTTGACAAATGTTTGCAAAAACCTTTCATTTACTTTGCAAAACAGCCATATTATAATGTTAGCGTTGAATACTGTTCAATACTCTTGGCATTCTACATAGAACACTATACCTATCCTTCAAAAACTATCAGCGAAAAAGCTCAAATACATGTCGTTCTCTCGAATATGTATTTGGGCTTTTTCGTTTATAAAAAGGCTGAAACAATGACTACAATCAAATGCAAGGCTACGAATTGCCTTAACAATAAGCATGGCAAGTGTATAGCAAACTTTATCGTATTTGATAGACGTTGCCAGGCTTTTTTTACTTCTGAAACTGCTAGTCGATATAGTGGCTGCACAATGAAGAAGGAACACAATCGTTATAAATCTAGTAAAAGGAGCGTACTAAAATGAATATCGTTGAAAAGAATATAGCGGACATTAAACCGTATGGAAATAATCCACGAAAAAATGATAGTGCCGTTGCACCTGTTGCTAATTCTATTCGTGAATTCGGTTTCAAAGTACCTATCGTAATTGATAAGGACGGCATTATTATTGCCGGTCATACACGATATAGGGCCGCTAAGGAGTTGAAACTAAAAACAGTACCTTGTATTGTGGCAGATGATCTTACAGAGCAACAAGTAAAGGCATTTAGATTGGCCGATAATAAGGTAAGCGAGTTCGCTGAATGGGACCAGGACGCATTACTTGAAGAATTGCAAGGTATTCTCGAAGTAGATATGGCAGACTTTGGGTTCGTGAATGAAGAAGATGAGCTCGAAGAACCGGACGATACATATACGGCTGATATTAATATTCCACAATATGAGCCTACAGGCGAAGTGGTACCGCTCGAAAGTTGCCTAGATGATGATAAAACAATCGCTTTACTTATCGAAATTGATGATAGCAACGTAAGTGAAAAGGAAAAAGAATTCCTTCGTAAGGCTGCACAACGTCATAACCAGTTTAATTACAAACGCATTGCCGAATATTATGCTAATGCTAGCGAAGAAATGCAAGACCTTATGGAACGGTCTGCATTAGTTATTATTGATTATGACGATGCTATCAAAAATGGATATGTACAATTATCAAGTAGCTTGGAGGCGATTTTAGGTGAAGAAAACGAACAAGACTAAAATCGGTTATTTCATTATTTCTCATGGCAGACCTAATGAGCAGCTAACATATAAATTATTGTGTTCAGATGGCGTAGAAATTGACGATATATTTATTGTTTGTGATGATCTTGATACGACATTACCTGAATATATTCAAAACTATGGCGACAGAGTGATTGTATTTGATAAGCAACGGTACATGGATAGTTGCGATAGTGGTGTTCAATCTCCAACCGGACTGCATGCCGTGTATGCGAGAAATGCTGCATACGATTTGGCATTAGAAAAAGGATACGACTTTTTCGTTATTGCTGATGATGATATCGATAGTATTACTTATCGATATCCAGATGGCGATAAGTTAAGAAGTAAAAACGTACATGATGTCAAAAATTGCTTTATTGCACTATCTGAGTATATGCAAACGTCTGACAAAATATATTGTATAGGCATTGCACCGCATATTGCTTTCATGGGTGGTGTAAAAGCACCGATTGTATCAGAAGGCATGAAACGTGTCGTATTTAATATTGGATTATATCGAGCTGGAAAGCGTATACGTTATGCAAGTGAGTGCCAGGAAGATTTAGCAGCAAGCATTTTATATAATCAGCAAGGAAAACTGATGTTTTCGTGTGGCTTATTACAGCAAAGTGCAATCGTTGAAGGTAGAAACAAAGAGGGTGGCGGTATTGAAGGACACTACGATAAAAGTAATGACTATTATCGACACTTCGGAACACTTATTTATGTGCCTGCTACAATTGCAATGCGATTAGATAGCGACACATTTACTAAAAAATATATGAGCAACTATTATCCTATGATCTTGTCAGACAGGTGGAAGAAATGAACGAAAAATTTGCTGTATTCATTTTAAGTCATGGCAGAGCTGGCAATGTTAAAACATATCAAACATTAATCGACCAAGGTTATACGGGTAAGATTTATATTATTGTTGATGATGAGGACGATATGCGACAATCTTATGTCGATAGATATGGTACAGACATTGTTAGGATATTTAGTAAACAGGCTGCATCTGTTTTAGTGGACCCTGCCGATTTAGAACCTAAGTTGAAGGGCGTTATATATGCTCGTAATTACTGTCATACGATAGCTGCGGAATTAGGATTAACACACTTCCTTGTATTAGACGACGATTACAACTTATTTGCGCATCGTTACCAAGTTGGCGATAAGTTATTATCGTGTAAAACAAAGCGGTTAGATGATGTATTTCAATGTATGCTCAAATTTTTAGATGATACAGGGGCACTAACAGTAGCGCTTGCACAAGGTGGCGACTTTATTGGTGGTGTAGATAATGGCAACTTCAAAAGGAAGTTACTTCGTAAAGCAATGAACAGCTTTTTCTGTAGAACAGATAAACCTTATAAATTCTTTGGACGTATCAATGAAGATACAACCATGTACGTAAGGTATGGCGAAACTGGACATTTAATATTTACAACTATGTTATTTATGCTCAATCAAGGGCAAACACAGAAAAACAAAGGGGGCTTAACAGAAATGTACCTAGATAGCGGTACGTTTGTTAAGTCCTTTTATTCTGTTATGTACTCGCCTTCATGTGTAAAAGTAGCTGCGATGGGTGATAAGCATATGCGTATGCATCATCAAGTTAAATGGGAGTGCTGCACGCCGAAGATATTATCTCAGAAATATAAGAAAGGGGGTTAGCGTATGGCTAAAATGGGGCGACCAAAAAAGAATATTAAACAAGAACAGTTCGAAGCGATGTGCCAAATTCAAGCTACGCAGGAAGAAATTACCCTCGTTCTAGGGGTTAGCGATAAGACACTTAATGCGTGGTGCAAGCGAACGTATGGCAAGACATTTTCCGATGTTTTTCGTGAAAAGAGAAGTGCAGGCAAGATTAGCTTACGACGAAAACAGTGGAAGCTGGCCGATAGATCTGCAACTATGGCGATATTTCTTGGCAAGCAATTTCTTGGACAGACTGATAAAACAGAAATGGAAGTCAATACTACTGTTCAAAGCAACCCACTTGAAGGTGTAACAACAGAGGAACTTAAAAAGCTAATCGATAAAGAGGGGTGAGGATATGAAACTCACACCGGAACTCATGCTACAGTTCAAATATGAGCTGGCTCGGCGTGAGTTTTTTTATTATTGCCATTTGCAGGCGCCGGACTTTTACAAAAAGGAACGTGAATACCTAGTCCATTTATGTGATGAGATACAGAATTTTTATGAGGACCCTAAGCAAAAGGTCCTTATAATGAACATGCCACCTCGTCATGGTAAAAGTCGTACAGCTCAAATGGCGGTTAAATGGATATTAGGCAAGAACCCTGTAGAAAAAATCATGACAGGTTCATATAACACAACTCTATCTACTACCTTCGCAAAGAATGTTAGAAATGACATTCAAGAAGTTAAGGCTGATAAAAACAGAGTGGTATATACAGATATATTTCCTAACGTCCGTATTAAACGTGGCGATGCTAGCATGGATATGTGGTCGCTTGAAGGTGGTTATAATAGTTACCTTGCAACCTCTCCTAGTGGTACTGCTACAGGCTTTGGTGCCTCTATTCTGATTATCGATGATATTATCAAGAACGCCGAGGAGGCTTACAACGAGAACACTAAGGCAAAGCATTGGGATTGGTTCACTAATACTATGCTTTCACGGCTCGAGGAAGGTGGCAAGATTATAATCATCATGACACGTTGGGCTAGTGATGATCTAGCTGGTAGGGCAATCGAACACTTTGGGGATAAAGCAAAGGTTATTACTATGAAGGCCTTACAGGACGATGGCACGATGTTATGCGACGATGTATTGTCTTATGAAAGTTACCAAGAAAAGTGCAGGGCGATGGGTGAGGACATAGCCAGTGCGAACTATCAACAAATACCGATTGATTTAAAAGGGTGCCTATATTCTGAATTGAAAACCTATGAGCATGTTCCATGTAATGAAGCTGGCGAACCTTTATTTACTCAAATTAAAAACTACACTGATACTGCTGATACTGGCGAGGACTGGTTAGCAAGTATCACGTATGGCATTTATAACAAAGAGGCTTATATATTAGACGTTGTATTTACAAAAGCAGCAATGGAACAAACAGAACCAGCTGTTGCAGATATGCTATATCGTAATCGTGTTAATGTAGCAGACTTCGAAAGCAATAATGGTGGTAGAGGATTTGCAAGACAGGTTATACGGCTGTTACGAGATGAGTATAAAAGCAATTACACAAAGGTTGTAGCGTTCCACCAATCTAAGAATAAGGAGGCTCGCATATTATCCAATGCGACATGGGTTATGGATCACATTTACTTTCCTAAAAACTGGGCTGACAAATGGCCTGAATTTTATAAAGCTATCACGCGTTATCAACGTGAGGGCAAGAATGAACATGACGATGCTCCGGACGCATTAACAGGTATTGCAGAAAAGCTGACTGCACCGGACTACAAGTCAACACGTACAAATATTTATTAGGAGGCTTATTTATATGGCTGTTATGGCAAATCCAAGAGATAGTGAATACGAATTACTGCATGACGCTTATTATGGAACAGGCATGTTCGCTAATGGTGGTGCGTTACCTAAATATTCTCGTGAAAGCCCACAGAATTATGAGTACCGCAAAAAACTTTCATATTATTTAAACCATACAGGGCCGATACTCAATGCTAGTGTCGACCCTATTTTTAAAGATGAAATATCACGCGACTATAACAAAAGCGAACTTTTTGCTTCATTCTTGGAAAACGTAGACCGATTAGGGACATCGCTTCAAGAATTTATGCGTTTTAATGCAACGCAAGCAAAATTGTATGGCGTTATGTATATCATTGTCGATAATGTAACAGAGTTTGGTGAAACAATGGCCGATGTGATCTCTAAACGCCAATTTCCTTACTTATATGCAGTTGAGCCTAAGTGCGTATATAATTGGCGGATTAGTGAAGCGGGCGAACTGGAGTTTTTTGCGTATACATCTCAAGTGTTCGATGAGGAAGGTAATGCGAAAACGCAGTTCCATGAATGGACAAAAACATCATGGGTTACAAAAGACGAAAATGGCAAAGTAATTGCACAAGGTGAGCACAATATCGGTAGAATACCTGTCGTTCAATGGTTTGGACGTAGCTCAAAGAAAACAGATATATTGCCACCTCCTGAATTTCTATCTATTGCAAGAACTAACCACCAAATATATCATCAATGCTCGTTGCTATCTCAAATACTAAGCATGCAAACGTTTAGTATTTTGACATTGCCTGATAACGGTCAAAATATTGGCGATATTACACTAGGTACAAACAATGTGCTAATGTATCCGGCGGAATCAGGGCATGCTCCTGCGTTTATTGCACCGGATATTGGACCGGCACAAATTTTAATACAAACAATTAAAACGCTTACAGATGATATGTACCGATTGTCAGGAATTAACTCGGTAATAGGTGTGCAAGAGTCAAAAAGCGGTGTAGCTAAGCAATGGGATTTTGAAAGAACCAACCAACGGCTGGCAGATTTCTCTGTACAATGTGAAAACGCAGAATATGACATCATTGATTTATATGAATTGTGGACAGGTGAAAATATCGGTTATAAATGCGATTATCCTCGCAACTTTAAAATTAATGACGTAGCCGATGTTATCGCTCAATCTCAATCTGTACTCGATTTAAACCTTGGCAGTAATACGTTAAAAGTCGAAACAGGTAAAAAGGTATTGGACAGCTATGTACCTAACCTTGAGCCTAAAGAGTACGACAAAATTATTGATGAAATTGAAGAAGCTGTTCAACGACAAGAACAGGATCTTGCATATCATGATGATGAAGGGAACGAAGTAGATGAGGACGCAGAAGGAGATAGACAAGGCGATAACCAACTTCGAGGCAGAGATAAAGAAACTCCTTGAATTAGGTTATAGTCCTAAGAAAGCTGTCAAAAAGGCTTATGAGGCATATCCTGTTATGCAACTGATGAAGCCTACGTTACAGGCTGACTTAACAAACTCATTTATAGCTGGGTATGGCGATGATGTTCCGTATAGTACTAAAAGCATTTCAATGGCAATGGCTGAAAGCTGGGCGGCTGATAACTTAACATTATCTAGTCGCCTTTATGGCCGTTCTAAGGCTATTAAACAAAGCGTTGCTGATACTTTGACGCAAGCGTTTAAAACCAATAAAGCTGTACGAGATACTGCAAAGTCAATCTTCGATGGGTATGGCAATGGCGGTATTATTCCAGAAGCCTCGCTACCTAAATTTATTAATGATCTTACGAAGCTCAATATAACGGGTAGTAGCACACCAGAAGCTAAGCAACTACAACGCAAGGTGCTGCGTAGTGTTCGTGATAAAGTATCACGGCTTACCACTCCAGGTGTTAGGGCTGCATATACTGAATTAACCCATGCTATTGATAAAGGCAATGAAGAACGTATCAATAAAGCATTAGAAACTGCAGTTCAAGAAAAAACACGTTATAATGCTGAACGTATAGCACGCACAGAAAATGCGAGGGCCTATGCTGACGGTCAAGTAAATAGGTACATGAACGATGATGATGTCGTAGCCTATAAATGGCGGTTAGCTGCAAGGCACCCTCGCTTTGATATTTGCGACTTTTATGCTAATGCTGATTTATACGGACTTGGCAAAGGTGTATATCCTAAAGATAAGTTACCGACATTGCCTGCTCACCCTCATTGTATGTGCCATATTCAACCATTAACAGAATTAGACATTCAAGAGAATAAGCAGCACAAAGGAATAAATCAAGCTGGCTTGGATTATATTCAAACACTAACTAAACCAAATCAGGAAGTGTTACTCGGTGTAAATGGTCGAAATACTGTATTGAGTGGCAAAGGAGCTTGGCAAGACTTTGCGAGAGGCTGGGCGTCTGATATATTCAATGCAAGGGTTCCTAAAAAAGAACATGGAGCTTTATCAGGAGCTATTAACGACATTTCTTTAGACGCTAATGAACGTCAAAAAGCACAAAGACATGCAAAACTTTTTTATGAAACTATACGAAATAGTAACAGGGCTGTATTAGTTAATAAAATATCTAAATCCAGTAAAATGCACCGTAAAAGCGTAGAAAAAGTTATTGAACATGTATTTGACAATATGTATAATTTAAATAAAGGAAACACTAAATTTGAACCGGATTTTCAAATGGCTCAATCTTTTCAAAGATTAATTAGTGGCACTCCGTTAAAAAGAGATATTATCATGTTAAAACATGAACGGTTAGAATATGAATTAATGCATCGTTATGGTTATACAGATTATGCTATAGCGCATAGGATAACTGAACAAAAATACAATTATGCAGAAGCTGTTAAAAAAGAGGTGTATCATGTTAGCGCTAATGTTAAAAAAACTAAATGAAGAAAAAGCGGAATATGAATTTCACCCTAATGCTAATGCTGAATATGGGATAATAGAATTAGATAGAAAAAGCAATGTAGCTATTGTTAAAAGTCCGCTTCAAGGTAGTGAGTGGTACACAGTACATGCTTTGAATAAGTTAGAAGAATATGGAAGTTTGAATTCATTTCCTAAAACAGAAACAATATATTGGTATTAAGAGTTATGCAATATTGCATAACTCTTTTTTATAAGTATTTTACGCCCTTTCATGTGTGATGATTGGGCGTATTTTTATTGGTGCAATTAGGAGGAGGCCTGTTGTGCCTTTTTTATTTTCATGTATTTACGGAGGTTTACACATGAACATCGCAGAAGTTTATCAAGCACTCGAACAATTGGAAAATGGCAAAGATCTTATCGACGCTATTAAAGGTGAAACATCTCGCCTTAATAACGAAGCTAAGACAACGCGAGAAAAGCTACAAGGTCAAATTAATACGTTAACCGGTGAACGTGATACGCTTTCAACTCGTGTTAGTGAATTAGAAGAACAAGCAGGGGCTGGTTCTAACTCGCCAGAGTACAAACAACTCGAAAAGCAATTAAAAGCTATGAGCGACAAGTTCGAGCAAGCAGAAACTAAGGCAAAAGAAGCAGAAGCTAAACGAATTCAATCTGAAATTATGGCACAAACATTGGACGCTTTCACAAAGGCCAATGCGGTTGATCCGCAGGAGTTTGCACGATTAGTTGCCAATGACATTAAAGTTCAGGACGATGGCACTTATGGCTATCAAAAAGAAGATGGCACTATCGGTACTATTCAAGACCGTACCGCAGAATGGTTGAAAGGTAAAACTTGGGCCGTTAAAGCAATTGGCAATCCAGGTAGCGGACAAGGTGGTACAGGTGGCAGTGGTCCTGATGCAATTAAGGCTGAATTCGCTAAGGCTGTAGGCATTGAAATGTAATTATTTAATTATTGGAGGTCAATTATATGGCAGTTAATACATTACAATACTCTCAACAGTTTCAAACTGTACTCGACCAACAAATGTTAGTTGGTTCCACTTCTGGTTTTATGGAAGTTAACGCAGGTCAAGTCAAATACGATGGCGGTGATACTGTTCATATTCCTGAAATTAGCATGCAAGGTATGGCGAAATATGATCGCGATGAAGGTTTTAATCGTGGTTCCGTTACTTTGAAATTTAATCCTTACAAAATGACACAAGACCGTGGTCGTACATTCTCTCTCGATTCCATGGACGTAAACGAAACAAACTTCGTTGCAACTGCTGGCACTGTAATGGGTGAATTCCAACGTACACAAGTTATTCCTGAAATTGATAGCTATCGTTATTCCAAAATTGCTGCGTTAGCAACTGCAGAAAACAAAGTAACAACTGGCTATACACCTGCTGTTACTGATATTCTCGATAAATTGGACGCAGAAATTACAGACATTCAAGACGTAATCGGCGAAGATGAAGCACTTATCATCTGTATGTCTACGAAATTGCGTTCTATCTTGAATAACGCGGATAAATTCCATAAATATTTGGACGTAGCTCAATTTAAAGCTGGTGCAATTAACACTAAAGTTCGTTCTTTTAATGACATTCCTATTCTTGGTGTGCCGTCCTCTCGTTTGAAAACACAATACGTGTTTAACGACGGTAAAACTTCCGGTCAAGAGGCTGGCGGTTTTAAAGCTGATACAGCAGCAAAAGAAATTAACTGGATTATCATGCCTCAACGTGCACCAATTGCTGTATCTAAAACAGATAAAGTGCGTGTATTTACTCCGGACATTAACCAAAAAGCAGATGCTTGGAAAATCGACTACCGTAAATACCATGACTTATGGATCCCTAAAAATAGATTAGCTGCAATTCATGTTAACGTTGGTGCGTAAGGTAGGTGGATAATATGGCACGTCTTGTACGATTAAACGAAGTACAATATGTAAGCGAAGAATACGATATTAAACGCTTACAAGATGAAGGCTTTACAATCGAAGAATTGGAGCCTGTCAAAGATGATGATAAGTCAAAACGTAGCGGTAAAAAGCCCAATAAAGAGGAGTAATCATGTTACCTAAAGAGGTGTTCGAACGACGGCTCAGACAAGCTGTTAAGTCGAGTACCTTTATGGTGCAAAATGAAGCACAACAAAAGCATGATTTTATAACTCGTACCGCTCAATTGGAAAGGGCTGTCGATACAAAATTTAGTTTTGATAATGGCAATAATATTGGGGTAGTGTACATTGACAATCAGGTAGCACCTTATGGAATATTCGTTCATCAAGGTACAAAACCTCATATTATTAAGCCTAAAACTAAACGTGCATTGCGTTGGGTTCCAATGGCTGGCAATAGCTTTTTCTTCGCGAAGGAAGTTCACCACCCAGGAACTAAATCCGACCCATTTTTATATGAAGCGTTGGAAAGAAAACGTAATGATGTATTTGATACATTTTCAAAAGCCACTGGGCTTGCTATTAATGATCTATCGAATAGCGATTGGCTTGGGGCTAAGGAAAAAGAAATTCGAATAGATATTTAGAGGTGTAACAATGCTATATGAATACGAAGAAATGCAGTTCACCGATGAGCTGTTAGGCAAAGAGGTTCTACCTCAACATGTAGAACGTGCAGAAAAAGCATTATATGCCTTTGCAAAACGTCTTGGCGTATTAGAAGGCGATATCGTAAGAAGTTATCTAGTCGATGAATTAGTGCAACTATATATATATCGTTTTGTATGCGTTGATAAGGCTTATGCGTTACCAGGTGCATATACTCGCGACGGCTCAACAGATGATTTTTACAGTAAAAAACTGCAATATATCGATGAACGTATCATGATGTGCGAGAAGCAAATTACACCGGAAGAGTTGACAGGCGACCCTACTAAATATGCTAGGTATCGAACTGTAGAAATTTTCAGGGGGTAATATGTGGCTCGAACTCATGCAACATATCAAACGTGTAATTGATAGCCACGGAACAGGCTTCAATGTTATTCTTGGGGCTATGAGGCCACAAGCTGCAAATATCGATGCGAATGGTGTAATTATGGTAATTAGGGGAGAAACAACGCCGGGAGATAATGCCATTCAATCGGAATTGCAACAAGAGTTATACATTGAAGTGTGGGGCCGTAATGACGACCCTGATATGAATGTAGGTTATGAAGTTATCGCTAAGTTCGAGGATACTTTCGAGGCGATTATGAATAATCTTCGTAATTCATGTGGCAGATTAGTTCCGGAAGCATGTATCTTACAAAATAGCGGTTATCAAATCATCGATATTAAATGTACAAGTAAAGTAGGCGACCATGATTCAGTACGGCCGTTGATTGGCACACAGTACAGGTTTGTGGCTCGCCTTATTAATTTAAATGAAGAAACAAACGGAGGTATCTACTAATGCCAGCTCAACCAGCTACAGCAAAAAAACTTTATAAACCGCAACAGGCTGCAATGCCTACTGCTGGTAAAAATTATTTGATTTATGTTAATACTGGCACCGACGAAACAACAGGTGCTGAATGGCTTTTATTAGGCGGACAGCGTACAGGTGATGTATCTCGTAAGGCTGATAGCATCGATGCATCTCACAAAGGCACTAACGGTTGGAAGTCTACTATTCCAGGACTTAAAGAGTGGTCCATTGACCTTGAAACATTGCTTATGCCTAACGAAGAGTCATTGCAATTGTTAGAAAAAGCGTTCTTGAATGATGATCTTATCAACATCAAGATTGAATATCCTAATAAAGCCTACATGACAGGTATTTGCTCCATTACAGAATTGTCTATGAACACACCACATGACGATGTGGCAACGTATAAAGGCAGCTTGAATGGCGTAGGTCCATTGTCCGAATTAAAACAACCATAATTTATAGTTAGTTAATTAAGGAGTGCGCACTCATGAAAAAAATCACTTGTGATGTATTTAATACTGGCGAAACAATTTATTTTACGATTGGTCGAATTGCTGAACTCGAACAGCTATGGGGCGAACCTATTTTTAAAGCAGTTCAAGCTGGGGCAATGACATTCCAACAATTAATCACTGCATTTGTTGTCGGAATGAAGCACGAAGGTCGTAAACGCGATTATATTTACTACCAAGAAAAGCTACAACAATTATTCGATGAAGGCGAGGTTCAATATTTAGAACTTGTACAGTTAATTGTAAAAGCATTAATCGGTAGTGGTGTCTTTGGTAAGGCTGCGTACTATGCATCATTTCCTGAAGAAGCTGACGAAAAAGCACAATCCGAAGTAGAGGCAGAGGAAGCAGAAACAAAAAACTAGAAGGGGGCTATACGGCCCCCTCTTTTAATTTATGGATAACAAAGGCCGAGCGTACGGCGTATGGTCCACTCAATTTGAAGCCTTGGGAGTTTATGAAATTAAGCCCTATGGAATATTACAAACTTGTGGAAGGGTACGAATTGCGAATGGAGATTGAGGACCGTAGACAGGCTTATTTTACGTGCATAATGACAAACGTTCATATTGCTGGCAATAAGCGGTTAAAAGTCGAGGACATCATGAAGCAATTACACCCTATGACGTTGGCACAACGCAAAACGGAAGAAAAGTTATTCATGGAAGAATTTAGACAGGCGGGAGGTGAGATATAAGAAAATGGCAGATTCACAAATCAATGTACGCATAGTCGGTTCATCTAGTGGTGCCGAGCAAGCACTTGATAGGGTGGCTAAGAAAGCGGAAAATGCACTAGGAAAAGACGTTACTGCTTCGATGGAGGCTGTTAAAAGTAAAGCCCAGAAGATCTTCGGTATAGAAATTCCTAGTATCATGAACGCTGCCAAAAGTGGTGCTGCATTTGGTGCTGCGGCAATAGGTATTGAAGCTGCAGGGCGTGCCATGAAAGATATGGCAGTTAGTGCTGTTCAAACCACCGACCAACTTACACAGATTAGGGCACGTATCAATCTAATTAATGACGGCAGTCAGTCTACTGCTGAAATTATGGACAAGATTTATAGCGCAGCTAACCGTTCTCGTGGTAGTTACCTCGATATGGCGGATAGTGTTGCGAAGTTAAACATGCTCGCAAAAGACGCTTTCAGCTCAAATGATGAGGCTATATACTTTGTTGAACAGTTAAATAAGCAGTTCAAAATCTCCGGTGCTAGCGTTGAAGAAACAACATCAGCTATGTACCAGTTAACGCAAGCAATGGCAGCTGGTAAGCTACAAGGGGACGAATTCCACTCAATTATGGAAAACGCTCCGATGTTGGCACAATCTATTGCCAGTGAAATGGGCTTGACTGTAGGTCAATTGAAGGAAATGAGCTCGCAAGGGCTTATTACTGCTGACATTATCAAGGAAGCCTTATTCAATAGTGCAGAAGAAACAAATGCTAAGTTTGCAGAAATTCCTATGACGTTCCAAGATATAGGAACGCAAGTTCAGAACGAATTAATAGCTGCATTTCAACCAGCTATGGAAGAAATAAGCACCATGACAAGTTCAGGTGTATTGAACGATGCACTTGCTGGGTTGTCTATTGCCTTTCGTCTAGTTGGCACTGCTGCACAAGCGGCAATTATTACTGTAAGAGGTGCATTTAGTGCGTTATCAGTTGTAATTGGTACAGCTAAGAATATTGTTACGAGCTTTGCTAACCTATTTAGAACTGTCATGCCAGGGGTTGCCACTGCCATTGTAGGTGTTACAACGGCATTTATTACTTATAAAGCGACTGTTGCATTATGTAGCACTCAAACAGCTGCATTAACTGTAAAAACCGTAGCGTTGAAAACGGCACAAGTAGCCTCTGCGATTGCAACCAGGGCATATGCGTTAGCAATGACTGTTGTTAAAGTAGCTATTCAAGGTACTATCTTATCGATAGGCGCATTGACTTTGGGGACAACTGTCCTTAAATCTCTATTTCTAGCTTTAAGAAGTAGTACATTAGCTGCAGCTACTGCTCAGCGTGTATTAAATGTTGTAATGAAGGCAAACCCAGTCGGAATATTAATATCCGTAATAATGACTTTGGTCGGTGTGTTTGCGACTGCATCTGCTGCGTCTAATGGGTTCGGTAATACGTTAAGTTCGGTATTTTCAACTATTGTGCATACCGCTGTTTGGGGTGTGAATAAAATTATCGAAGGGCTTAACTGGTTAATTGCTAAACTTAATAGCGTAGGCGATAAAGTAGCAAAATTCTTTGGTACATCTTTTACAGCTATTCAACAAGTTGATACAATCAGTGCTGAAACGGCACAAGATATTGTAAATACTGGCGTTAATATGGCTTCACAAATAACTCAAGGCTTATCCGGTGGCGGTGATACAGGCCTAGACGTTGGCGGTGGTGGCGGTGATGATGGCGGTTCCGCTGGTACCGGTAAAGGTGGAAAAGGTGGCGGAGGTGGTAAAGGCCACTCCGGAAAGGATCTTGCAAAAGAGGCCAAAGAGGTTCACGAAAAAATCTTGCAATCGTTCTTGGAAATGCAAGGCAATCAAGTCGAACTAATCGAATTGCAATACAAAAAGGAACTCGATGAGCTTAATAAATCAAAGAGTGCTAACGTTAATTATCAAGAAGATTTAAAGAACCTTAACGATGTTTATGCTGATAAACGTATCAAGGCTAAGCAAGAGGAATTTACAAAACTTCGTGCTATTGAAACAAGTATTCGAGATATGCAAAAAGAATTCGCTATCAATACTGCTGATAAAGACAGTACTGGTAGCGTATCTCCGTCCGTTCAATTGTCTAAGGATTATATCGACGCTATCGATACAATCGAAGATAAGTATGCAGAAATGGTCGATAAGTTCATTAAAATGGACGCCATGGAACAGCAACATTATATTGATAAGTTGAAAGAACGAGGCATTGCATTTCAACTTACCGGTGATGGACAAATCTCATTTGAGGCCATGAAAAATGCAGAATTGTTGGCTAAACAAGAAGAGTATCAAAAAAAGGCATTACAACTTCAAACCGAGTTGCAAGATGAAAAATATAAAATCGAAGACGCCATGCGTACTCAAAACTTCGAGGCATTGCAAACTGCATTGAATGATGAATATATCGCTATGCAACAAAACTATGACTTGCGAAAGTCATTACTTGAAGAATATAAACAAGCTGCATTTGATGCTCATATGAACGGCCAACAAGTATTGTTTGACGCTATAAACGCAGGCATGGATAGCTTACAAGGATCTATTTCAGGGCTTATTCAAGGTACAACAACGCTTATGCAAACATTCCAAAATTTAGGTAAAGCGATACTCAAAACTATTGCGGATAGTGTAGCACAATGGATAGCCGGTCAAATTAAACAGGCAGTCTTTGGTAAAATGCTAGCGGCTCAACAATCTGCCACTGGTATTGCTGCGGCAAATGCTCAATTACCGGCTTGGAGTGCATTGGCACAACAAGTTAGTATGGCAACGTTTGGTGCAAGTGCTATCGCTGGTATGGCTGCATGGAGTGCTAACACGGCAGCTGGTGCAGCTCAAACAGCTACACAAAGTGCGTTCTCCGGTATGTTTAATTCCGGTTCAAGTGGATTTAGTAGCAATCTATCACTACCAAAACTGGCAAGTGGTGGTGTGGCTTATGGCTCTACTTATGCTGAGATTGGCGAAGGCAAATACAAAGAAGCTGTATTGCCTTTGAGTGAAAGTACATACGATGAAATTGGTGGCGGTATAGCTCGTGCCAATGGTGGCGGTGCTGGTAGTATTACGTTCAACGTATCTGCTATGGACGCTCAATCGTTTGGAACGTGGCTTGAAAACTCCGCAGGACGTTCGCTAAGGCAGTTTTTAGTTAACCAAGATAGGGAATTCATAGCAACGGAGGGGACGTGGTAGCATGGCAGATTTAATTAAATTTCCGGATATCAAATCCCTTGCGTGGAAGTCTACAAAGGCTCAAAAATGGGATACTAAAATAAAGCGTACTGGGAGCGGTAGGGTGCGTACCATGACAACGTGGCAGTATCCGCAATATACAATTACTACTGAATTTGCAATATTAACTCCAGAGGAGCATAAGCAAATCATGGGGTTCTATGCAAAAGTAAAAGGCGGTACAGTTCCTTTTCTTTGGTTAGATCCAGAAGATTTTGAGGAAAAGGGCATTCGTTTAGGCACTGGGGCTCAGAATGAATGGCAAGCAGTTCGCTTGTATGGTGATTTTAGAGAACCAGTCGCACATATTGAAAACCTAAAATTATATGCTAATGGGACACCGATAAATGCTATATCTGATAAGGGCGTAATTAGGTTAGCGCAAGGGGTAACAGTAGCGCCGACTGCGATTATTACTGCTGACTATACATATTATTGGAAAGTCATGTTCAGCGGTGATTATACAGACGAGATTATTTATAAAGATATATTCAAGTCTAAGTCTTTTAAATTAGTAACAGTGAGGTGAGTAAATGAAGGAAGTCGGACAGATTCTAAGCAATCATTTAAGCACATCTCAATCATTTTTGTCCTGTGATTTGTACGAGTTAAAACTAAAAAGCGGTATCAGCTATTACTGGGCCGATACCGATGCAGATGTAAATTATGGGGGCCACACTTATAAAGGTGATGGCCCTATTATTACGCGTGAAAAAATAGCTACGAATAGTACTGTTAGCGTTGATAAATTAAGCGTAACCATTACTGCTAGTCAAAACGACCAAATTGGTGGTGTGCCTGTATTGGAAGTTGCTCATAATGGTGGTTTAGACGGCGCAACGCTTGATCTACGCCGTGCCTTTTTTGACGATGCCGGCAAGGTGATTGAGTGCATAGACCTATTCCATGGAATTTGCGAAGTAACGCAGGGCGGTGGGTTTATATTAAAAATTAGTGCAAAGTCAGTTGTACAAAAGCTCAATATCGAATATCCAAACCGAAGATATTATCCTCAATGTCCTTATAGTATTTACTCGAAAGAGTGCGGTGTCGATATTAAGGCTTATCGCAAGAAAGCAAAAGTAACGGCTGTTACTGGTACCAATACCGTGCAAATCGATATACCATTTGAGGACGGCTATTATACAGCAGGTGGTATGGAATGGATAAGCGGACCATTAGCAGGGCAAGCAACGCAAATTATGGATAGTAAAAATAGCACTATTATTTATATGAGTGCGACTAACACATCACCTCGTATTGGTGATGTAGCTTATATCTATCCAGGGTGTGACAAAACACCGACTACTTGTAAGAATAAATTCAATAATTTTAGTCGGAATAGGGCAACACCTTATGTTCCTTTAAAGGAGACGATACGATGAAATTAACAACAGGTGAACGTATAGCAAATGCGGCATGTGAATGGCTAGGCACTCCGTATCAAAATAACGCTATGGTGAAAGGTAAAGGGGTCGACTGCTCATATTTATTGGTGGCTGCAGTGGTTGATAGTGGCCTAATGAATATTGCAGATTTCAATATCGAAAACTATTCCAATGAATGGCATTTACATCGTTCAGAAGAAAAGTACCTGAAATATGTCAAGCAAGTAGCAGACGAGGTGCCTTTTGATGATCTTCGTATCGGTGATTTCTTACTATACCAATATGGGCGTTGCATTTCTCACGGTGCCATTTATATTGGTAATAATTTAGTAATTCATGCGTTCGTTGACTTGGGCGTTATTCTCTCGTCGATTGACGATGTATTATTTTATGACGCAAAAGGAAAAAGTCGCTTGCGTGCTGTATATCGTTTCAGGAAAGGCGGTAAATAATGGGCTTTTTATTTAATCGCGGTAAAAATACCACTAATCGAGCCGATATGATTGCTGATTTTCAAATCAACAGTGCTTCATATGGTGAGGTAGTGCCTGAAGTGTTAGGCACTACACGATTGAGTGGCAATATTATTTACTACGATGATTTCACACCTCATGAACATCGCAGTACGACAAGAACTGGTAAGGGTGGCGGTTCAAAGCATACAGAAATAACCTACACCTATACTGTTGCGTGTGCTATTGGCTTATGTGAGGGCCCTATCGCCGGTATAGGGAAGGTTTGGCGAGACAAGGAAATATATACCTATCCGAGCGAAAAAATTGAACTGACGGCATATAATGGCGATTATGGACAAACTCCGTGGCCTTATGTTTTGTCCAAGCACCCTGAAAAGGCATTGCCTTATAGTGGCTTGGCATATATGGCTGGAGTTGTAGATTTAGGGGAACGAGGTAGCCTACCTCAATTTAATTTTGAAATTAGAGGCAAGCTATTAGATACTGGCGACGGTATTGATGTAAACCCTGCCGACTATATTGTACATGTGTTAAAGTCTATCGGAATTGACGATGTAAGCATAGACGGATTAGAAAATTATCGTGCCTACTGTAAAGCAGCTGATATTCTAATTAGTACGCCTCCGGATAGTAAAAGTTCAAAGGCTCAAAATGTTATTAATGATATAGCTGAAATTACAAACAGTCTTGTCTTTTGGTCTACAGACCGTTTGAAAATTGTACCATTAGCCGATAAACCTATTGGCGATTGGTCGCCGGCTAATCAAATTCAATATAACTTAACGGCAGATGATCTTATTCCGGCTAGTGATGGACAACTTATTGTGTATAAGCGAAAAGATAGCTCAGAAACTTATAATCAGGCAACAGTTGAGTTCATTAATCGTGCCAATAGCTATGAGAAAGAAACGGTATCATTCGAGGTGGTGGCGGACGTTCAAAAGAATGGCCTCAAACCAGCCTCTAAGAAGTCAGCTCATTATCTCTATACTAAGGTTAGGGCTCAATATTATGCTGAACAGCTGGCTATGAAACGGCTATATGCAAAGAACCAATATACATTCCATCTTGATTGGGCATTTTGTAGATTGGAACCAGGCGACCTAGTAACAATTACAGATGAGTTATGCGGATTGCGTGAGCAAATCGTAGTTATAACGTCAGTATCAGAAGCTGCAGATGGACAACTTGAAATTACAGCGGAAGGAAAACCACCAGGAACATATGCTCCGGCTAAGTATAATGTTCATGAAAACGAACGACCTTTTATTGATTATAATGTGCCTGCTCCAAGTGTTAATGACGTGGCTATTATTCAAACGCCAGGTGATGTAGGGGGCAATGAATTATATATCGGTGTTAATTCAGAGCCTAACTGGGGAGGCTGTTCTATATGGTTGTCGGACAATAACGAAAACTATAAACGAATTGGCAATATCTCGCAACAAGCTCGAATGGGTAGGCTTAAAACGAACCTAACACAAGGAAGTAACTCCGCTAATGTGATAATCAATCAAGGAGCATTAAAAGGGGGCAGTCATGTTGACGCTGAACGAGCTAACACTCTATGCTGGGTTGACGGTGAATGTCTGTCTTATGAAACAGCTCAATTGCAGCTTAATGGCGATTATGCTTTGGGTGGAATTATACGCGGTCAGTATGGAACCAACGATACAACGCACAATGCTGGTGCTAGGTTCGTAAGAGTTGATGAGGCATTATATCATGCCCCGTATCGTAAAGAGGATATCGGAAAGCAAGTATATTTTAAATTTACTTCGTTCAATATGTATGGATCTAACGAACAGGGGCTAGATGAGGTGCAAGCGTACCCATATACAATTACGCCGTACTATATCCCTGAAGTTAGCGATTTAGCATTATTCACTAAGTATTATGAAATTGGCGATGGTGTTTTGTCATTCGATGTAGTGGCTGCATTTACTCAACCAACCATTAATACGTTTGATACTGTTGAAGCCTGGTATCGTGAAGGTACCAACGAATGGAAGTATGGCGGTAATGGTGATAATCAAATCGTTATTAGTGGTTGCGAGTTAGGCCATACATATGAAGTGCGATTAAAGGTAAAGGACCGTCACGGAAACTACTCACAAGGCATTATCAAATCTGTATTAGTTGAGCTCAAATCAGAAGTGCCTAATACTCCGCAAGGGCTGGGCGTTTCGTTTGGTGATGTTGCCACCTTTAATTGGTTAGAGGTGCGTAACGCTGATATTGATTTTTACGAGTTGCGATATGATCTGCACCCAGGTCAAGAATATGGGCTAATTGGTAAAAGCAATAATACTACTTTAAGCACTCTACTAACCGAGCGAAGTGCAAAAGTATATTTATATGCTCATAACCCTACAAAAGGATATAGTGCACCGGCAGAATTAACCTATAACGTACCTATTCCACCTAAACCATCTAACATCAAAATTGTTAGCTTGATAAATGGCATCGGTATTACTACCGACAACATCAGATTAGGTTGTAAAGGGGTTAATATTTACGTTGATGGTACACGATATTTCTTCACAACAAACGTAGCAACAATACCATTGGAAAGTGGTGTTCATAAAGTACAAGTTGCGTTTGTTGATCTATTCGGAGAAGGTCCTAGAAGTGATGAGCAACTAGCGACAATAAAAGCTAAAATCGATAAGTCCCTACTTGACATGGAAAGCCTAGGCCTAGAGGGCATCGATAAAGCAGTAAATGACTTGAAAGGCGAAATAGGCACAGTTAAGACGGCAGTCGACGGAATGGATAGCAAAATCATCGACCTTGGTAACGCATACCAGCGCACTTTGAGCGATTATCAAAATAACGTAAATTCACAAATCACGCAGATTTCAAGCGGTATTGATTTGAAAGTAACGCAAGCTATCAATAATATAGACGGTGCTGAAATAGTAAGCCGCATCAATCTGACACCAGCAGGGACTAGAATTGACGGTAAATTATTGCATGTTACTGGCGAGGCGTTATTTGATAACAATATCATCGCTAAAGGCATGATACAGGCTGGGGCGGTTACTGCTGACAAAATGCAAGTAGATAGCCTTTCATCTATTACTGCAACTATTGGCACATTGCGAACTAAAACGAGTGGCGCAAGGGTTGAAATTAGCGATAATCTAATCGAAGTATATGACGATAACAATCAATTGCGAGTGAGGTTAGGCGTATGGGAATAATTACATTTTTCAAGAAGTTATTTAAGCGATTATTTAAGCATGGGGGTGAAAATAACATGCCAGCTGGATTACAAGTATTTAATAAGAACGGCGTTCAAATTGTTAGCTTAACGGATAGACTAACAAAAGTATCTGGCGTAAAACGTTTCGATGTGATTGAGGAAAGCGGTAGTGCAACAGTCGAATTGAGCAAAGACCAGCATATATGGTATTACTTAAATTCGTATGCAGGCGATAATGACGACTATTTGTATGGATTCGGGCCTAATTACAATATTGTTGTTGAGGGTGGTAAAATTTCGTGGAATTTAAAAGCACCTAAAAACGTCAATAAACCTTGTAAAGTAGCATTAATCTATGGGGTGATGTAACATGAAACATTTTGAAAGTCATAATAATGACAGCATAGTAACAATTAACGATACAGATAGTTGCTTGTATTTAAAATATAAAATCAGCCTCAAGGATATGCCTATTAAACAATCGGTTGAGGTGGAACATAATAAATATTATGGATATAACGGCGACGGAATTATATATGGTATTCAACGCACATCAAACGGTGATATATACTACGATAATATATATATTCCAATTTTGCAGCGACAAGCTAACGAGCAATATGTATATGCTATGAGTACAAACTCACCTATCAAGAATATCGAACTTGCGGAAACGAGAAATAAGAACCACCCTACTCGTGTTGGGAAATGGACGAATTACTTACGAATTGCTTTTGAAACGGATAGCCTTGAAAATATTCGCAAGATTGCCGACACTATGGAAGTCTATGTGTTTTCTAACAAAATGCCTAAAACAGATAAATATGGCATGGAAATATACGATAAGAATGGGAATGTTATATTTAACAGCAATTTATTGACGATGCGGTTAGCATTAGTCATTCATAAGGATTATCCTGCTACATTCCTATCTAAAGATGAGTACGAAATCGGCAAGGTCAAATTTCAAGGCATTAAAAAAGCTGGGTTAAGTTTTACCTATCCATTGGCCGCTATTGGCTCAGACAACGGCTATATGGCTCATAAAGTTAGCTGGGACGGCGACGGCGTTGACATTATAACAACGTACGGCGGAAATGCTGGCGGAGTTATTAGACAAAACTCAATCACAACAACGCAAGTATTGATTTGCGAACTAGACGGAACTCAAAATATTCCAGCTATTGAAATAATGATGATCTAATAGCGAGGTATATATGAACTTTATCAGAAATGAGCCAGAGACTTTACACATCGGCGCTGATTATCGTAGAGGTTACGAGATTGGTGCCGATTTTGATTTAAGCAACTGCACTGCAGTCATGAAAGTGCGGAGCGTGCAGGGCAAGCTATTGGCCGAGGCTGAATGTGTGGTTCACGAGAATATTATTTACTGCACAATCACAGCCGAGGCAACTAAGAACATAGGCCGCAACTATAGGGTCGGTCAATATGATGTGTTCCTTATTCATGGGAACGAGGTCACTAAAATCGTAATGGGTGATATGAAATTCATTCATGATATTTCAGCACATTAGGGGGTGCAATAATTATGGAAGATACAAATAACTTTGAATATGTGAACGTTAAAGCAAGGGTTCCGAAAGTGATTGATATTGTTATTCCGGGGGCGCAAGGATTACCGGGCGAACAAGGGGCGCGAGGTCCAAAAGGCGACCCGTTCCGATATGAGGATTTCACACCAGAACAGTTGCAAGCGTTAAAAGGCCCTAAAGGTGATAAGGGCGAGGACGGACGAGACGGCGCAAGTGCTACGGCCGACAACGCTCATCAACTCTTATTGCAAGGTAACGTGTGGTGCGAAAGTGCCAGCGTTGACGATGTACTCACCGCATTAATCGGCAATATGGGTAAGCCGTTCCCTCGGACAGAGTTTAAACCTTTAACCATTCCTAGTGTAATTCAAGGGCAACAGGTGGTAGCAGTAACAGGCGAACCGCATTACAGCGTTAAGGTAGTCGGCAATGATACACCTTTTACGCTCGATAGTACTGGGGCTTGTACTGTAACAATTCCGCCATTAGGTGAAGATGATATAAAACTCACCTATCACAATTTCACAGGTGCGAAAGTGGCGGACTATACAATTAAAGGCGTATCCAACGAACACGCAGATGCAGAATATACCGAAAATGGCATTGTGTACAAACTCTACGGAGATACGTTGAAGATGAACATTACCAATAATACAGTGAATGGCAACTTCAAGGATAACCCTAAAAATTGGCAGGTTACTCAAAAAGTAATATATGCGAATAAGCCGTCAACACTTAATTTAGGCGATAACTGGAACAGCTACGGCCCTTATTATATTGAAACGCCTGAAAATATAACATTTAAAGGATTTAACAACAATATGCGACTAACCATAGCTACATCAACACAGGGGACTACAACGCTGACCATTTATAATTAACTAACACAGGGGGAAACGATGCAAGTAATAACAGATTTTCTATGCGAGGCATGGCGGACGTTGACGGATTCGTTCGTTCTAAAGGCCTTGCTTGCCGTCATCGCCGATGTGGCGATATATATGATTGGCTTAAAACATGTGCAGGTGCTAGGAATATTTATATTACTTGTGTTCCTAGACCTTATCACGAAATGGGCGGCTATATCGTATCAAATGCTCGTAGATATGGGAGCAAATGCGGACAATCTAACAGCATTAGACAAATATATAGCCATTCCAGCTGCATGGGGGAAAGGGCTTATATCCTCAAAGCATATGCGCAAGCCTTTCGTTACAAAAGTTTTAACATATTGCCTTGCTACTGGCGCCGCATGGTGTTTTGACTATATGGCGGGTCAATACGCTTTCGCCGTCAATATCGTTTGGCTATATCTCGGCTCAGTTGAACTATTGAGCATACTCGAGAACATGCGAGACGGCGGAAATACTACCATATCTGGCTTGCTTGACGTGGTTCATGCAAGAGTAGATATGATACTCAAAAAATAATATAGTGTTGTTTGTGCCACGCTCACGATATATGGGCGTGGCTTTTATATTGCAGAAACAGAGGTGCATATAATGAAAATTGGTACATATTTTGATGATTATGAATTCGCATGCAAATGCGGCCGTCATGGATACGATAGCGACGGACACCCTATTCTCGACCATGTGATTGATAAAAGGCTCGTTGATGTATTAGACGCTATCCGTGAACGCATTGGCCAACCTATCGAAGTGTTAAGTGGATATCGTTGCCCTGAACACAACGCAGAAGTTGGCGGTGTTACAAACTCTCAACATGTTGAAGGTACGGCTGCCGACATTACTTATGACGGCATTAACGTCGATTTTCTCGCCGAAGTGGCCGAGGAATGTGGTGCCGACGGCATAGGTAAATATTACTATCAAAACTTCGTGCATGTTGATGTAAGAGGATATGAAGCGCGTTGGAATGATCTTGATTAAATAGGGGGCTAGATATGTATGAGAAATGTAAAATATACCTCAACGCGGTTAAATCTCAAATTACTATTAAGCGGTTTATTCTTGTTTGTGGTTGTGTGTTGCTCCTCATTGGTGCATGCCAACTCATTGACGGCTACTTCACCGCAAGAGGAAACTATCAACGTGCCGTTGACAAGTTGGAACGAACTCAAAACGAACTTAATCGAAGCCGACGCCTCAATCAAGAGCTCAAACTTGTCATTGAACGAAGCACAAGCCTTAACAGTCAAGCAGGCGACCGAATTACAAGAATTGAAGATTATCAACGAAGAACGGAGCAAGGAATTGGCCGAGCTCAAAACTATCAACAAGAAACAGGGCGAAGAGTTAGCGAAGGCATCGGAAATAACAACCGAGCAAGCGAACTCATTGGAGAAAGCCTCGACATCATTAGACGAATTGAAGGAGGAAATAAAGAACAACCGAAGAACTGAACAAAGGCTACGCCGTCAACGTGATACATGGGCGATTAGTAATGCTGCGCTTTTCTTGGCTAGTGCTTTACGCAGATAACATGGAGGTGATCCCATTTCTCCTTACTGCATAGAGGTGGATATGCAGACAACTTTTGTTAGTTAAATATAGGGCACTTACTATAAAAGTAGGTGCCCTTATTTTTTTGCACTTTTGACATCATTTTGACATCAACTTATATTAAAATATGCTAAAATATATAATTATATATGTTATATAAAAGCTGATAGATACTGTATTCCTTGAGTTTATAAATATTTATTAAATGCCACGCCATCTTGAGGGGGTGGTGAGCGTACGCTCGTGAGGGTTCAAGTCCCTCCAACCGCACCATTCTTACTGACTATTTAACAGATTGTAACGAATTGTAACAATCTGTA
>OKER01000032.1_pt1 | contig 51213 bp, 47 predicted proteins | sample 1610031 | NCBI WGS metagenome assembly OKER01 (sample SAMN04436611, study PRJEB24849) | human gut metagenome | biome: human gut; feature: NICU; material: stool | host: Homo sapiens | place: USA: Saint Louis, MO | collected 2009-12-31
ACGAAGTTCGTTCAGAATTTGGTGGAGCGAAAGTATTGTTGAAACCAGCTGTTGAAGGGGCTGGGGTTGCCGCTGGTGGTGCAGTTCGTGCCGTCATCGAATTGGCTGGTGTTGCTGATGTAACATCTAAATCACTCGGTTCAAACACTCCAATCAACATCGTTCGTGCGACTGTTGAAGGATTGAAACAACTTAAACGTGCTGAAGAAGTTGCGGCTCTTCGTGGCATCTCAGTATCTGACTTGGCATAAGAAAGGAGATAACAATGGCTCAAATTAAAATTACTTTGACTAAGTCTCCAATCGGACGCAAACCAGAACAACGTAAAACAGTTGTTGCTCTTGGACTTGGTAAATTGAATAGCTCAGTTGTTAAAGAAGACAACGCTGCTATCCGTGGTATGGTCAACGCAGTATCTCACTTGGTAACTGTAGAAGACGTTAAATAAAAATTGATTTAAGTCGTGAGGGTTCCCTTGCGACTTAAACTGAATTTCATGTATAGGCGAGTTTCTAATTAAGCTACCTTACTTGGTTAGAGGCGCTAGCATTTTACAAAAAGAGGAGAAAATAATAATGAAACTTCATGAATTGAAACCTGCTGAAGGTTCTCGTAAAGTCCGTAACCGTGTAGGTCGTGGTACTTCATCTGGTAACGGTAAAACTTCAGGCCGTGGTCAAAAAGGTCAAAAAGCTCGTAGCGGTGGTGGTGTACGTCCAGGATTTGAAGGTGGACAAACTCCATTGTTCCGTCGTCTTCCAAAACGTGGATTCACTAACATCAACGCTAAAGAATACGCACTTGTAAACCTTGATCAATTGAACGTCTTTGAAGATGGTACAGAAGTAACTCCAGCAGTTCTTAAAGAAGCTGGAATCGTTCGTGCTGAAAAATCAGGCGTTAAAGTTCTTGGTAACGGCGAATTGACTAAGAAATTGACTGTTAAAGCAGCTAAATTCTCAAAATCTGCTGAAGCAGCTATCACTGCTAAAGGTGGTTCAATCGAAGTCATCTAATGAGGGGTAACTCATTATGTTCTTTAAACTATTAAAAGACGCATTGAAGGTCAAAAACGTTCGTAATAAGATTTTATTTACAATCTTCATTATTTTCGTTTTTCGTGTAGGGACTCATGTAACAGTTCCTGGTATCAATGCGGAAAGTTTGAAACAATTAAGTGATTTACCTTTCTTGAACATGCTTAACTTGGTGTCTGGTAATGCCATGAATAACTTCTCTATCTTCTCGATGGGGGTTAGTCCTTACATTACAGCATCAATCATTGTCCAACTTTTGCAGATGGATATCTATCCAAAATTTGTGGAGTGGGGCAAACAAGGGGAAGTTGGTCGTCGTAAATTGAACCAAGCGACTCGCTACATCACTCTTGTTTTAGCCTTTGTTCAATCGATTGGTATTACAGCAAGTTTTAATACTCTCTCATCAATTTCATTGGTTAAAACACCAAATGTTTCAACCTACCTATTGATTGGGACAATCCTAACTGCTGGTAGCATAATTGTGACATGGCTGGGTGAACAAATCACAGATAAAGGTTTTGGTAATGGTGTGTCAATGATTATTTTTTCAGGGATCATTGCTTCTATTCCAAAAATGTTCTCAACAATTTACGAGGATTTCTTTGTCAACGTTCGTTCAGGAGAATTGACTCGTTCATATATCATAGTAGTTTTGCTAATTGTGGTAGGTTTGGCGATTGTCTTCTTTACGACATTTGTTCAACAGGCAGAATATCAAATTCCAATTCAATATACTAAATTGGTTCAAGGGGCTCCAACGAGTTCTTACCTTCCATTGAAAGTTAATCCGGCTGGTGTTATTCCCGTTATCTTTGCTAGCTCGATTACAACAATTCCTAGTACTATTCTTCCATTCTTCTCTAAGGTTACATGGTTATCAAACTTACAAGGACTACTCTCGTATAATACACCTAGTGGAATGCTTACTTACGCGATATTGATTATCTTGTTTTCATTCTTCTACACATTTGTCCAAGTAAATCCTGAAAAAACTGCTGAAAATCTTCAAAAGAATGGGTCTTACATTCCTAGCGTTCGTCCAGGTCGTGAGACTGAAAAGTACATGTCTTCATTGCTTAAGAGATTGGCAACAATCGGAGCTGTATTTCTCGCGTTTATTTCATTGGCTCCTATTGCGGCTCAACAGTTTATGCACCTTACAAGCTCAATCGCGCTTGGTGGTACATCTCTCTTGATCTTGATTTCAACTGGTATCGAAGGTATGAAGCAACTTGAAGGTTACCTATTGAAACGTCAGTACGTTGGATTTATGAATCTTGAAGACTAAGTCTTCTCATGAACAATTGAGAGGGAAAGAAAGGTTACTTTCTGTCCCTTCTCTTTTGTTTTTTGATAACTCTACCAATGTTTTAAAACCTTGATAGAGTTATTTGAAAACAAAAATAAGGAGTTCGTAAGATGAATCTTTTAATTATGGGTCTACCAGGTGCTGGTAAAGGGACTCAAGCTGCAAAAATTGTTGAAGAATTTGGTGTAGCTCACATCTCAACTGGTGATATGTTCCGTGCTGCTATGGCTAACCAAACAGAAATGGGAACTTTGGCCAAATCATTCATCGATAAAGGTGAATTAGTACCAGATGAAGTAACAAACGGAATCGTTAAAGAGCGTTTGGCTCAAGACGACATTAAGGAAAAAGGATTCCTTTTGGATGGTTTTCCTCGCACAATCGAACAAGCTCATTCCTTGGATCAAATCTTGGTTGATCTTGGTTTGGAGCTTGATGGAGTAATCAATATCGAAGTGGATCCATCTTGCCTTCTTGAACGCTTGAGTGGTCGTATTATTCACCGCGAAACAGGTGAAACTTACCATAAAGTATTCAACCCACCAGCTGACTACAAGGAAGAAGACTATTACCAACGTGAAGATGATAAACCTGAAACTGTTAAACGTCGTCTTGACGTAAACATTGCTCAAGGTGAGCCAATTATTGCACATTATCGTGAGCTTGGTCTTGTATCAGATATTCAAGGTAACCAAGATATCGATGATGTATTTGCTGATGTTAAAAAAGCTATTGCAGCAATTAAATAATTATATAATCTTACTTGCGTATCAGACTTAAGCATGTTATAATACTTTAGTCTGGCTTATAATTGTTACCTCTGTGCTTAGAGGAAATCAAATCGAAATTTTAGGGGGTACTTTTGCGTGGCAAAAGAAGACGTGATTGAAATTGAAGGTAAAGTTGTCGAAACTATGCCTAATGCTATGTTTACTGTTGAATTGGAAAATGGACACCAAATTTTGGCGACAGTTTCTGGTAAAATCCGTAAAAACTACATTCGTATTTTGGTCGGTGACCGTGTGACTGTTGAAATGAGTCCTTATGATTTGACACGTGGACGCATCACATACCGCTTTAAATAATCGAAATAATTGGAGGGATTAAAACATGAAGGTAAGACCATCGGTTAAACCAATTTGCGAATACTGTAAAGTTATTCGTCGTAACGGTCGTGTTATGGTAATTTGTCCAACAAATCCAAAACACAAACAACGTCAAGGATAATATAGAAAGGAGAAATCATGGCTCGTATTGCTGGAGTTGACATTCCAAACGATAAACGTGTAGTAATTTCACTTACTTACGTATACGGTATCGGACTTGCAACATCTAAGAAAATCTTGGCTGCTGCAGGCGTTTCTGAAGACATCCGCGTTAAAGATTTGACAAATGATCAAGAAGACGCTATCCGTCGCGAAGTGGATGCAATCAAAGTTGAAGGTGACCTTCGTCGTGAAGTTAACCTTAACATCAAACGTTTGATGGAAATCGGTTCATACCGTGGTATCCGTCACCGTCGTGGACTTCCTGTCCGTGGTCAAAACACTAAAAACAATGCCCGCACTCGTAAAGGTAAAGCTGTTGCGATTGCAGGTAAGAAAAAATAATTAAAATAAAATAGGAGGTAAAAACATTGGCTAAACCAACACGTAAACGTCGTGTGAAAAAGAATATCGAATCTGGTATTGCTCACATTCACGCTACTTTCAATAACACTATTGTTATGATTACAGATGTGCATGGTAATGCTGTAGCTTGGTCATCAGCTGGTGCTCTTGGTTTCAAAGGTTCTCGTAAATCTACACCATTTGCTGCTCAAATGGCTTCTGAAGCTGCTGCTAAATCTGCACAAGAACACGGTCTTAAGACAGTTGAAGTAACTGTTAAGGGTCCTGGTTCAGGTCGTGAGTCTGCTATCCGTGCTCTTGCTGCTGCTGGTCTAGAAGTAACAGCAATCCGTGATGTAACTCCTGTACCACATAATGGTGCTCGTCCTCCAAAACGTCGTCGTGTGTAATTTTTAATAACAATAGTACACAAGATTCGTTTCGAGGGAGTATAATAAATGATTGAGTTTGAAAAACCAATAATAACAAAAATTGATGAAAATAAAGATTACGGCAAATTTGTCATCGAACCATTAGAACGTGGTTATGGTACAACTTTGGGTAACTCTCTTCGTCGTGTACTTTTGTCATCACTTCCAGGTGCTGCCGTAACATCAATTAAGATTGATGGAGTACTCCACGAATTTGATACCGTACCAGGCGTACGTGAAGACGTGATGCAAATTATTCTTAATATTAAAGGACTTGCTGTAAAATCTTACGTCGAAGACGAAAAAACAATCGAACTTGATGTCCAAGGTCCAGCTGAAGTTACTGCTGGAGACATCTTGACTGATAGCGACATTGAAATTGTTAACCCTGATCATTATCTTTTCACTATCTCTGAAGGAGCTTCTTTAAAAGCGACTATGACAGTAGCTACAAACCGTGGTTATGTTCCAGCAGATGAAAACAAGAAAGATGATGCACCAGTGGGAACATTGGCTGTAGATTCAATCTACACACCAGTGAAAAAAGTCAATTATCAAGTTGAACCTGCTCGTGTAGGTAGCAACGATGGTTTTGATAAATTGACAATCGAAATCATGACAAACGGAACAATCATCCCTGAAGATGCCCTCGGTCTCTCGGCTCGCGTTTTGATTGAACACTTGAACTTGTTTACTGACCTTACTGATGTTGCTAAAGCTACTGATGTAATGAAAGAAACTGAAAAAGTGAACGATGAAAAGGTGCTTGACCGTACCATCGAAGAACTTGATTTGTCTGTACGCTCATATAACTGTTTGAAACGTGCTGGTATTAATACCGTTCATGATTTGACAGAAAAAACTGAGCCTGAAATGATGAAAGTCCGTAACCTAGGTCGTAAATCTCTTGAAGAAGTCAAAGTTAAGTTGGCTGATCTTGGACTTGGACTCAAAAACGATAAATAATAATATAGGAGGATAACATGGCTTACCGTAAACTTGGACGCACAAGCTCACAACGTAAAGCGGTTCTTCGTGATTTGACAACAGATCTTATCATTAACGAAGCAATCGTTACAACTGAAGCACGTGCTAAAGAAATCCGTAAAACAGTTGAAAAAATGATCACTCTTGGTAAACGTGGTGATTTGCACGCACGTCGTCAAGCAGCTGCATTTGTACGTAACGAAATTGCATCTGAAAACTATGATGAAGCAACTGATAAATATACATCAACAACTGCTCTTCAAAAACTTTTCTCAGAAATCGCACCTCGTTATGCTGAACGTAACGGTGGATACACTCGTATCCTTAAAACAGAACCACGTCGTGGCGATGCTGCCCCAATGGCAATCATCGAACTTGTTTAATTTTTATCAATTTTGTTGAGTGTTATGATGATGGAATAGCTTAGCTTTTCTTAGTCTAGCTCTGGTCTACCGCTAGGCATACGCCTAGCGGGAACACTCATCATAAAAATGGGAATAAATAAGCATGTAACGCTTGTTTACGAAAGGTAATACTGTTATTTTTCGTAAGCAGGCGTTTTTTTGGGCTATAAATCGTCTGAATATTTTGATATAATGGAATAAGCTTATTTTAAAAAGGGGGACATTATTTTGACAACAGCCAAGGAACTGCTTAAGCAAAGGTATTATGAGCCAATTAAGGAGCAACCCGAATTATTTGTGGGGATTGAGTTGGAATACCCAGTTGTTAATTTGAGTGGTAATGCTACAGATGTCTCTCTTACAAAACGGTTACTAGCCTATCTCTTGGATAATTTTGATTTTCAAGCTGATAAGTATGATTCGGATAACAATCCTATTCAGCTTATTGATAAAGATTCTGGAGATATGATTCTTTTTGAAGTCTCCTACAATACGATTGAGTTTGCTTTTGCAAAGGCTGAAAGAATCTCTGAGGTTGAGGAACGTTTGGATACTTACCTCGGTATAATTCAACCTTATCTTCAGAATGATAATCATGAGTTGCAAGGTTGGGGAGTGAATCCAAACTGGGCAAAAAATGACAACAGACCTGTTAAATCTCCTCGTTATGAGATGCTTATGGATTTTCTCGGGCTATCTAAAGCTAAGAACAATCCTTTCTTTCATGATTATCCAGAATATGGTTCTTTCATCTGTGGGAGTCAGGTACAGTTAGATGTTTCAAAAACGTCCTATTTAAGAGTTTTAAATGCTTTTAATCAAATAGAGGGACCCAAGGCAGTATTATTGGCAAACTCTGATTTTTGGGGTTCTGATTGGGATTTAGCGCTTTCTCGTGATGTTTTCTGGGAGAATTCCATGCATGGTGTGTTTAAGGAAAATGCAGGGGTATTTCCTAAGGTGTTTAAGAGCGAAGATGACTATTTTTCTTACTTGTCTGAGACAGCCATTTTTACTGCTAAGCGTGGTGACGAAACCTACTATTTTGAACCAATACGTGCTAAAGACTATCTAAGTACGCCATCTGTCAAAGCACGCTCTATTCATGGCGAAGTAGTCACTATTGAGCCAAGTGAGGAAGATTTTAAGACTCACCGTTCTTATCAATTTCAAGATTTAACGACTAGGGGAACTGTTGAGTTTCGCAGTGTTTGTACTCAGCCTTTTTCATCAACTTTCGCACCAGCAGCCCTTCATCTTGGTCTTTTAGTTAACTTAGAGACACTAGAAAGTATTTTAAAAGACACATCTTTATTTGAAGTTTTTGACTATGATTATCCTAGAATTCGTTGCTTGTTTTCGAAAAAGGCAATCTCAAAGGATGATTTCAAATTGATTTTGCCTTTGACAGAGGCTCTACTAACTTGTGCAGAGGATGGGCTCAAAATTCGTGGCTTTGGAGAAGAAGTTTACTTAGCTCCTCTTCAAGAACGATTAGCTGCTTTGAAAAATCGTTTAGATTAATTCCAGATAGTATATAATGTTTCAGAAAAATAAAAAAGTCAAAAAGCTTATTGACAATAGCATACAATAAATGGTATTATATAATAGTTGTTTCGAAAGAGACAAAAGATAGTTTTAAGAAAAAACTTTCAAAAAAGTATTGACACTGATTGTCAAACTTGATATAATGACTAATGTAGTTAGCGGAAATGGCGGAATTGGCAGACGCGCAGGACTAAGGATCCTGTGACCGCTTTAGGTCGTGAGGGTTCAAGTCCCTCTTTCCGCAGAGTAACCAGTCAGATGACTGGTTTTTTTGTATTAAAAAATCAAAACGCTTACAAATTGTAGAAAAGCTAGTTTTTTGAGTCTAATTGTGATAGAATAAACTTGTAAACGGGTTCAAACCCAAAAAAATATAGGAGGCCTTTATAATGGCAATCGTTTCAGCAGAAAAATTTGTCCAAGCAGCTCGTGATAATGGTTACGCAGTTGGTGGATTTAACACAAACAACCTTGAGTGGACTCAAGCTATCTTGCGTGCAGCAGAAGCTAAACAAGCTCCAGTGCTTATCCAAACTTCTATGGGTGCAGCTAAGTACATGGGTGGTTACAAATTGTGTAAACTTCTTATCGAAGAATTGGTTGAATCAATGGGTATCACTGTACCAGTTGCTATTCACCTTGACCACGGTCACTACAATGATGCTTTGGAATGTATCCGTGTAGGTTACACTTCAGTTATGTTTGACGGTTCACACCTTCCAGTTGAAGAAAACCTTGAAAAAGCAGCTAAAGTTGTTGAATTTGCACACGCTAACGGTGTATCAGTTGAAGCTGAAGTTGGTACAATCGGTGGTGAAGAAGATGGTATCATCGGTGACGGTGAATTGGCACCAATCGAAGATGCTAAAGCTATGGTTGCAACTGGTATCGACTTCCTTGCAGCAGGTATCGGTAACATCCACGGTCCTTACCCAGAAAACTGGAATGGTCTTCACCTTGACCACTTGCAAAAATTGACAGAAGCTGTTCCTAACTTCCCAATCGTATTGCACGGTGGATCAGGTATTCCTGACGATCAAATCCAAGCAGCTATCAAACTTGGTGTTGCTAAAGTTAACGTTAACACTGAATGTCAAATCGCATTTGCTAAAGCAACACGTAAATTTGTTGCTGAATACGAAGCAAATGAAGCAGAATACGACAAGAAGAAACTCTTCGACCCACGTAAATTCTTGAAACCAGGTTTCGAAGCTATTACAGAAGCTGTTGAAGAACGTATCGACGTATTCGGTTCAGCAAACAAAGCATAATTAGCTTATTAAAACAAGGTCTTTTCTGGATCTTGTTTTTTTGTACTAAAATAAATAGTTGGTATCTGCCAATTAATCTGTGATTGAGAGTGAATAAATTTTAAAGAGTGGATATGGCTTTGGTTGATAGATTCTATTTCCTAACTTTTTAAGATATGCTATAATATGAATATGTTTGATAATTATATTGTACCTATATTTTTTGGTGGTGGAGCTCTTGCTCTACTAGGTTTAGTGTTATTTGGTTGGGCCTTGCCTTCATTTTTGAAGGGTAAGTGGTCTTATTTGATTTCTTTGCTAGGTTTAGGTTTGGTTGCTTTTGCCTATTTTGATTCGGCGATTGTTATCACTTATAAAATCTGGCTTGGATTGATAGGTGTTATCATGGTTGGTTGGGGACTTCCTTTCAACAATCGCAAGGGACGCCGTGCAATGATTATTTTTTGGGCTATCATGGCAATTGTTGTAGGTATTGCTGCTATTGCATTCACTATTGCTTATGGTGTTATTAACCGCCACTAACATGAAACTGTAAAACATGCTATAATAATGGCATGTTTTATTTTATGACCCTATCATTTATTATCATGCCTGCCTTGGGTTGCTTCTTAATAGGTTTGGCTTTTGCTAAATCAAATCGTTGGGACTTTTCCTGGAGTCTATCCTTAATAGGTTTGGCGGCCTTTATTTCTTCTTTTTGGCATATAGCACGTGTAGATTTATGGTTTATGCTAAGTTATAGTGTTGGTCCTTTTTTGATGGGATTTGGTTTCTCCTGGGACCTAAGTAAGAAACGCCGTAGGCAGTTATTATTATTAGGGGCATTTTTCCTTGTCTTTTTTGTGATTCTGTACTATCTTATTGTGCGAATCCTGAATACAGCTGTTGTCTAAAGGAGGGCTGTTGTGATGTTGCTAGATTTAGAAGAGAAGACACGTGTTCTGGTAGAAGATATTGTTGAACGTTCAGCTATTGGGAGAGGAGCTATCTTTGTCTTGGGACTGTCTTCCAGTGAGGTTGCTGGTGGGACTATCGGCAAAGCCTCTAGCCGCGAAATCGGTCAACGAATTGTGAAAACTATTCTTGAGGTTTTGGAACCTAAAGGGATTTACTTGGCTGTTCAGGGCTGTGAACATTTGAATCGTGCTTTGGTTGTCGAGCGTGAGCTTGCCATGGCTAAAGATTTGGAAATTGTGAATGTTCTTCCGACCTTGCACGCTGGTGGAAGTGGTCAGCTGGCTGCTTTCGACTACATGAAGGATCCTGTTGAGGTGGAGGAAATTGTCGCTCAGGCTGGTATTGATATTGGGGACACCTCTATTGGTATGCATGTGAAGAGGGTCCAAGTTCCTCTTCGTCCTATTACTCCAGAATTAGGTGGTGCTCATGTGACTGCTTTGGCTAGTCGTCCTAAGTTAATTGGTGGAGCTCGTGCAGAGTATCTAGCAGATCCTATCCGTAAAAACTAAAAAGTATCGGACATTCTTGTCCGATACTTTTTCTATTAGCAGAGCCCTTTCTTTCAATGATGACGCTTGGCATAATCGACAAATTTGAATTTTTCAAGTTTGTGGCGACTTTCCGTAAATTGGAACTGTTTTCCATTGTTTAAATAAACTTTTGAACGGACACAGACAACGTGCTGGTCCTTACCTAGGTCAATGAGAATCTTATCCTGATCGATAGCATTATCGATAGTGATTTCTTTAAAGGCGTGGGAAATGCTAAGGTTGAGCTGATTCTCAATGTAGTCGTAAATAGAGTATTCAGCAATACTACGGTTTAGTTGCGGAACAAGGCTGGCATCTAGGTAATCAATATCTATAACAGAGGCACAGCTATCAACGACTCTTTGACGAACAACACGCCAAACCTGTCGGCTATTAGAAAAACCAGTTCTTTCTGAGAGTTTTGAATCAACAATGATTTTATCCAGAGAAATAACATTGGTTTGCGAATTAAGGCCTTGTTGTTCTATTAGTTCTTGGTAACTAGTAAGGTCAGACACAGGAAAGTTGATTTGTTCTTGGTTAATAACCTGGGAGCCAGAGCCATGAATCTTTTTGACCAATCCTTCTTCAACGAGTAAGGTTAACGCCTTTCGTTATCACTGGTCTTCACCATATGACTAATGCTATTGATCTTGAATTGGTGCGTACGGCAGGTGGTACTGGTTTATGGCCAATGATTGCCTTCTCTAATATTGCGCAGGGTTCAGCAGTATTTGCTTACTACTTTATTAAACGTCATGATGAACGTGAAGCACAGATTTCACTTCCAGCAACTATTTCAGCTTATCTTGGTGTCACTGAACCAGCACTATTTGGTGTTAACGTTAAGTATGTCTATCCATTAGTAGCAGGAATGTCTGCTTCTGCCTTATCAGGATTGCTTTCAACAGTCTTTGGTGTTCAAGCAAACTCTATCGGTATTGGTGGTCTTCCAGCTATTCTCTCTATTGAACCTCAATATTGGGCAATTTTTGCGATTATCATGGTTGTTGATATTGTAGTTGCTATGGTATTGACATTCTTCTTCCACAAAACTGGATTTTTAACGAAAACAGAGGAATATGGGCACGCACAAGAAGCTTCAGAAGGTTTTGTACAACCAACGGCTCTTGCTGAATCAGCAGAGGTTGTTAGCCCATTTGCTGGCCAAGTTAAACCACTTAGCCAAGCCACAGACCCAGTCTTTTCATCAGGTGTAATGGGACAAGGTGTTGTCATCGAACCAAGTCAAGGGGAATTGGTTTCACCAGTGAATGGTACAGTGACAGTACTCTTCCCAACTAAGCACGCAGTAGGTATCGTTTCTGAAGAAGGTGTTGAAATGCTAATGCACATTGGTATGGATACGGTTAGCCTTGACGGAAAAGGCTTTGAATCACATATTAAACAAGGTGATAAAGTTGTTGTTGGTCAACAATTGATTAGCTTTGATATGGATGTTATCAAAGAAGCTGGTTTGGTCACTGAGACTCCAGTTATCATTACAAATCAAGATGATTTCCAAGCAGATGTTGAAGGGAATCTTCCACGTGATATCAAACGCGGCGATGTTCTCATGATTGCTCATCGAACAAAATAAGCTAAGGGGTGGAGACGTCACGGTTCCACCTCTTCATATAAAGAACAAAAGAGGAAAAATTACAGGGCATTAGATAAAACAAAGGTTGTATACCAAATTTATCCAAAATCATATAATAACACTACAGGAAATGGAATCGGTGATTTCAGAGGAATCATTGAAAAGATTCCTTATCTAGCAGAGTTGGGCGTGGATATGGTTTGGCTCAATCCTTTCTATCCAAGCCCACAACGTGACAATGGTTACGATATTTCAGACTACACAGCCGTCAACCCTGTCTTTGGGGATATGGCTGATTTTGAAGAAATGGTTCGTGTCGCTAAAGAGCACAAGATTGACTTCATGCTAGACATGGTGCTTAACCATTGCTCAACGGAGCATGAGTGGTTCCAAAAAGCATTGGCTGGTGACAAGTATTACCAAGATTTCTTCTTTATTCAGGACCAACCAACCGATTGGTTGTCTAAATTTGGTGGTTCTGCCTGGGCTCCTTTTGGAGATACAGGAAAATACTATCTTCACCTCTTTGATGAAACACAGGCAGACCTCAATTGGCGGAATCCCAATGTTCGCAAGGAGTTGTTCAAGGTAGTCAACTTCTGGCTAGACAAAGGTGTCAAGGGTTTTCGTTTTGATGTGATTAACTTGATTGGTAAGGACGAGGTTTTAGTAGATTGTCCGAAAAATGAAGGGAAACCTTCCTATACGGATAAACCAATCGTGCATGATTATCTTCACATGATGAATAAAGCGACCTTTGGTTCTGACGATAGTTTTATGACAGTTGGGGAGATGTCTTCAACAACTATTGACAACTGTGTTCTCTATTCAGCACCGGAGCGTCACGAGTTGTCTATGGCCTTTAACTTCCACCATTTAAAAGTGGACTATGAAGATGGACAAAAATGGACTATTGCTCCCTTTGATTTTGAAGAACTCAAGCGTCTCTACCACACCTGGGGCAAGGAAATGAGCGATCGTGGTGGATGGAGTGCCCTCTTCTGGAATAACCACGACCAACCTCGTGCCTTGAATCGTTTTGTGGATATCAAGAACTTCCGTAATGAAGGAGCAACCATGCTAGCCGCTAGCATTCACTTGTCACGTGGAACACCTTACATCTACATGGGTGAAGAGATTGGAATGATTGATCCAGACTATGATTCGATGGCAGATTACGTAGATGTGGAATCCATCAATGCTTACCAAATGCTCTTGGACCAAGGTAAATCTCCTGAGCAAGCCTTCAAGATTATCCAAGCTAAGTCACGTGATAATTCTCGTACGCCAATGCAATGGGATGCTTCTGAGAATGCAGGCTTTTCAACAGGTACTCCATGGTTGAAAGCTGGTAAATCTTACAAAGACATTAACGTTGAAAATGAGATTAATGGACCAATCTTTAAATTCTATAAAGAATTGATTCGCTTGCGTAAAGAAATGGCTATCATTTCAGAAGGAAGCTATCAGCCAGCATTTGAAGATAGCAAGAAGGTCTACGCCTTTGAACGTCACTTAGACGGTCAAAAACTCTTGGTACTCAATAATTTCTATGAAAGTGAAGCTGAAGTGGCGATTCCAGCAGAATACCAGTCAGGGCGCGTACTCTTGTCCAACTATGACGATGCGGAGCTTGCTGAAAAGGTAGTTCTTAAACCATATCAAACCTTGGCAATCCTAGTTAAATAAGCCAATTTTTCCTCGGCAAATGCTTTTGCTGGGGAATTTTGTTATAATGAAAGCACTTTTAATGTTGATGGAGGAAGTGTAATGACACGCTTACAAGATGATTTTTACCATGCGATTAATGGTGAGTGGGAAAAGACAGCTGTGATTCCGGATGACAAACCACGTACAGGTGGTTTCTCAGATTTAGCAGATGAAATTGAAGACCTCATGCTTGAAACAACTGATCAGTGGTTGACAGGAGAGAATGTTCCTGACAATGCTGTTCTACAAAACTTCATTAAGTTTCACCGTATGGCTACGGACTTTGACAAACGTGAGGCAGTTGGTATCGAGCCTGTTAAGCCTTTGATTGAAGAATACAAGCAACTCTCGTCATTTTCAGAGTTTGCTTCGAAAATTGCTGAGTACGAGATGGCTGTTAAGCCTAATGCGTTCCCGTTTGGTGTGTCTCCAGACTTTATGAATGCCCAATTAAATGTTCTTTGGGCTGAAGCGCCACGTATTATTTTACCTGATACAACCTATTACACTGAGGATAATGAAAAGGGCAAGGAGCTTTTGGGAATTTGGCGTGAGATGCAGGAAGAACTCCTTGAGAAATATGGCTTCACAGCTGAAGAAATCAAAGATATCTTGGACAAGGTTATCGCTCTTGATGCTAAGTTAGCTAAGTATGTCCTTTCGAGTGAAGAATCTTCCGAGTATGTAGAACTCTACCATCCATATGATTGGGCAGACTTTACTAAGCTGGCGCCAGAACTCCCACTTGATAACATCTTCACAAAAATCTTGGGTCAAGTCCCTGATAAAATTATCGTTCCTGAAGAACGCTTCTGGACAGAGTTTGCGGCGGAATATTACTCAGAAGCAAATTGGGAGTTGCTTAAGGCGGACTTACTTATCGATGCTGCTACATCTTGGAATGCCTATTTGACAGACGAGCTTCGTATCTTGGCTGGAAAATATGGTCGTGCGCTCTCAGGAACACCACAAGCCATGGAAAAGAAAAAGGCTGCCTTCTATTTGGCACAAGGGCCTTACAATCAGGCTCTAGGACTTTGGTATGCAGGTGAAAAATTCTCACCAGAAGCAAAAGCAGATGTCGAAGCCAAAGTAGCAACCATGATTGATGTTTATAAATTACGCCTTCAAAAAGCGGATTGGTTGGCACCTGAGACACGTGAAAAGGCTATTACGAAACTGAATGTCATTACACCTCATATCGGTTATCCAGAAAAACTACCTGAGACATATGATAAGAAGATTATTGATGAGAACTTGTCACTTGTTGAGAATGCACAGAAGTTAGTCGAAATTTCAGTTGCACATAGTTGGAGCAAGTGGAATCAACCTGTTGATCGAAGTGAGTGGCATATGCCTGCCCACATGGTTAATGCTTACTATGATCCGCAGCAGAACCAAATTGTTTTCCCAGCAGCTATCCTGCAAGCACCTTTCTATGATATTGCACAAAGCTCATCAGCCAACTATGGTGGTATTGGGGCTGTTATTGCTCATGAGATTTCCCATGCCTTTGATACTAATGGTGCTTCCTTCGACGAAAACGGTAGTCTTAAGAACTGGTGGACTGAAGAAGATTACGCAGCCTTTAAGGAACGTACTGACAAGATTGTGGACCAGTTTGACGGTTTGGACTCTTACGGTGCTAAGGTCAACGGCAAACTGACTGTTTCTGAGAACGTGGCAGACCTTGGTGGTGTGGCCTGTGCCTTAGAAGCAGCTAAACGTGATGAAGATTTTTCGGTTCGAGAATTCTTTGTTAACTTTGCGACGATTTGGCGTATGAAGGCACGTGAAGAATACATGCAAATGTTGGCTAGCGTGGATGTCCACGCTCCTGCTAAATGGCGTACCAATGTTATCGTGAGCAATTTTGACGAATTTCATAAGGAATTTGATGTCAAAGAGGGCGACGGTATGTGGCGTGCCCCAGAAGATCGCGTGATTATTTGGTAAAAAGTGATGAAATCTGTCCAAAAATGGACGGATTTCTTTATTTTTTATTGATGTAAGGGTTTACATAATGTGTAGAAAACGCTATAATAGATTTGTGTTAAAGCTTGTGAAGTTTTTAACAAGTATCCAAAGGAGTTTCATATGACTAAACAAACTAAAGATGTTCAAACAATAATAGATGAATTGGCAACAAAAGGGGTTGAAGCCCTTGATGCCATGTCTAACTTTACGCAGGAGCAAGTGGACCACATTGTTCACCAAGCTGCGATTGCTGCCCTTGATAAACATATGTATTTGGCAAAATTGGCTGTTGATGAAACAGGCCGTGGTATTTATGAAGATAAAGCCATCAAAAACATGTATGCTTCTGAATACATTTGGAATAGTATTAAATATGACAGGACAGTAGGCGTTATCGCTGAAGATAAAGAACAAGGTTTGGTTTCTATCGCTGAGCCAGTCGGCGTTATCTGTGGGGTGACACCAACAACTAACCCAACTTCAACAACGATTTTCAAAGCCCTTATCGCTCTTAAGACTCGTAACTCTATCGTCTTTGCCTTCCACCCATCAGCTCAAAAATCATCTGCAGAGGCAGCTCGTATCGTCCGTGATGCAGCTATTGAAGCGGGTGCCCCTAAGAACTGTATTCAGTGGATTGAAGAGCCATCTATCGAAGCAACTGGTCTTTTGATGAACCATCCTAAGATTGCCACAGTACTTGCGACTGGTGGGCCTGGTATGGTTAAGGCAGCTTATTCAACTGGTAAACCTGCTCTTGGTGTAGGAGCTGGGAATGTACCATCTTATATTGCTGCTGATGCTAAGATTAAACGTGCTGTCAACGATATCATCGTTTCAAAAACTTTTGACAATGGTATGATTTGCGCTTCTGAACAAGCAGCTATCGTTGATGCAGCTATTTATGATGAAGTTAAGGCTGAATTTGAGGCACATCAATGTGTCATCATTTCTAAAAAAGCTGATATTGCTAAATTAGAAAAAGTCGTTCTTAATGAAGCGCGTACAGCTGTAAACGGCGCTATTGTAGGTCACTCAGCTATTGAAATTGCTGAAAAAGCTGGTCTTAAAGTACCTGCAGGGACGAAAATGCTTTTGGCAGAAATTCCAGATGCAACAATGGAACACCCACTTGCCTTGGAAAAATTGTCTCCAGTACTTGCCCTTATCAAATCTGATGGCGTTGAAGATGGATTCAAAAAAGCAGAAGGCATGCTCAATTTGGGAGGTCTTGGACATACAGCTGTTATCCACACTGAAAATGAAGAGCTCCAACTTCAATACGGTATCCGTATGAAAGCTTGCCGTGTCCTGGTGAATAGCCCATCGGCTGAAGGTGGTATTGGTAATATCTACAACAACATGATTCCATCATTGACTCTTGGTTGTGGTTCACACGGTCATAACTCTGTGTCACACAATGTTAGCTCATTTGACCTCTTGAATGTCAAAACATTGTCAAAGCGTCGCAATAACATGCAATGGTTTCGCGTCCCACCAAAAATCTTCTTCGAAAAAGATTCAATAACTTACTTGCGTCACATTGAAGCTGACCGCGTGATGTTGGTTTGTGACCCTGGTATGGTTCAGTTTGGTTACGCTGACTTGGTTAAACGCCAATTGGAACTTAACCGCCATAAACCAGCAGTAGATGTTTTCTCAGATGTTGAGCCAAATCCATCTACGAATACGGTTTACAAAGGTTTAGAACGCTTTGTAGACTTCCAACCAGATGTTATCATCGCTCTTGGTGGTGGTTCTGCAATGGACGCTGCTAAGGCTATGTGGATGTTCTTTGAACACCCAGATGTAAGCTTCTTCGGCGCTAAACAAAAATTCTTAGATATCCGTAAACGTACTTACAAGATTCCTTACGCTCAGAAGACAACCTTTATCTGTATCCCAACAACTTCAGGGACAGGTTCAGAAGTAACGTCATTTGCGGTTATCACTGATAGTGAAACTCACATCAAGTATCCATTGGCAGATTACGCTTTGACTCCAGATATTGCCATCGTTGACCCTGCTTTGGTTATGAGTGTGCCTGCTAGCGTTACAGCAGATACAGGTATGGACGTTTTGACTCACGCCATTGAATCTTATGTATCAGTCATGGCTAGCGACTATACACGTGGGCTTTCACTTCAAGCCATTAAACTTGTTTTTGAAAATCTTGAACATTCTTATCGCTTTGGTGATGAAGAATCACGTGAAAAGATGCATAATGCGTCTACAATGGCTGGTATGGCCTTTGCCAATGCCTTCCTTGGAATCAACCACTCACTAGCTCACAAGGTTGGTCCTATGTTTGACATTCCACACGGACGTACCAATGCGATTTTGATGCCTCACGTAATCCGTTACAATGGTCGTGATCCTCAAAAACACGCTATGTTCCCTAAATATGACTACTTCCGTGCAGACAAGGATTACGCAGACATCGCTCGTTTCATGGGATGGGGTACTGACAAACAATCAGATGCTGAATTGGTTGAAGTTTTGGCACAAAAAGTATACGAATTGGGTATTGCCGTTGGTATTGACATGAACTGGAAGGGACAAGGTGTTACTAAGAAACTTCTTCAAGACACTGTCTATACTTTGGCTGAACATGCTTATGAAGACCAATGTACAACAGCTAATCCGAAAGAACCACTTATTTCAGAATTGAAAGAAATTATTGAAGTTGCCTTTGACTACAAAGGTTAAGTGATAGTATAAAGTAGCTCTATGAGGGCTACTTTTTTACTAAAAGCTACTATATTAGAGTGTTTATCCAAACTAAAAATAAAGGACTTTCCTGAATAAGATAGAAAAACGCTTTAAGAATTGTTATAATAAGCTGATAGGATGGTAACTGTTTACTTCAATCCTGGTCAAAAATTAAAAGAATCAAGGTACCCAGTAACCTCAAAGAATATTGCGGTGAGGGTAAATCAAAAGATGTCACTTTTTCAACTAAGAATGACACCAAAGATCAATTTTAAAAGAAAATCTGGGATAGAAATTCCGGATTTTTTCTGGTATTTAAATGAAATTAAACAAGTGAAATCCGAATGATTCTCTCACAAGTCACAATACGTGTAGAAATATTCTGACAATTATGCTACAATAAAGCCACACACTATCTAAAAAGAGGATTTACCATGACACTTGTATACCAATCAACACGTGACGAAAATAATAAAGTAACAGCTAGTCAGGCTATTCTTCAAGGACTGGCAACAGATGGTGGCTTGTTCACCCCATTAACAACACCTGAAGTTACTTTGGAATTTGACCGATTGAAAGATGCTTCTTACCAAGAAGTTGCTAAATTAGTCTTGTCTGCTTTCTTGGATGATTTTACTGAAGAAGAATTGGATTACTGTATCACAAATGCTTATGACGACAAGTTTGATACAGCTGCTATTGCACCAGTGGTCAAACTTCAAAACCATTACAACCTTGAGCTCTTTCATGGTTCTACCATTGCTTTCAAAGATATGGCGCTTTCAATCTTGCCTTATTTGCTAACAACATCAGCGAAGAAACAAGGTGTTGATAACAAGATTGTTATTTTGACAGCGACATCAGGTGATACTGGTAAAGCTGCCATGGCTGGTTTTGCAGATGTCCCTGGAACTGAAATCATTGTCTTTTATCCAAAAGACGGTGTTTCAAAAATCCAAGAATTGCAAATGACCACTCAAACAGGTGCTAACACTCACGTCATTGCCATTGATGGTAACTTTGATGATGCCCAAACCGATGTGAAACGTATGTTTAATGATGTTGATTTGCGTGAGAAATTGTTGACTCATCATACGCAATTCTCATCAGCTAACTCAATGAACGTCGGTCGTTTGGTACCACAAGTGGTTTACTATGTATATGCCTATGCGCAGTTGGTTAAGGCAGGTCATATCCAAAACGGAGATAAGGTTAACTTCACAGTCCCAACAGGAAACTTTGGTAACATCTTGGCGGCTTACTATGCACGTCAAATTGGTGTCCCAGTTGGTAAATTAATCTGTGCTTCTAACGAAAATAATGTCCTTACAGACTTCTTTGCAACAGGTACTTATGACAAGAAACGCGATTTCAAGGTAACAACAAGTCCTTCTATGGACATTTTGGTATCTTCTAACCTAGAACGCTTGATTTTCCACCTTCTTGGTAATGATGCGGTTAAGACTAAAGAGCTTATGGATGCACTTGTGACTAAAGGTGAGTATACTTTGGCTGATGCAGATAAAGATATTCTTGATTTGTTTGCAGCAGGTTTTGCAACTGAGGATGAAACAGCTGCTGAAATCAAGCGTGTCTATGATGAAGACAAATATATCGAAGATCCTCATACAGCAGTTGCCTCAGCTGTTTACGAAGCATACGTTCAAAAGACAGATGACCACACACCAACAGTTATCGCTTCAACAGCTAGCCCTTACAAATTCCCACGTGTGGCTGTTTCAGCTGTCACTGGTAAAGACAGTGGGGATGATTTCAAAGCAGTAGAAGATTTGCACCAACTTTCAGGTGTAGCTATCCCAGCTGCTGTAGATGGACTTGAACATGCAGAAGTTCGCCATAAAACAGTTGTTGCGGCAGCTGATATGCAAAAAGCAGTTGAAAGCTATCTTGGTGTATAAGAATAAAAAATAGGAGCTGAGAAATCAGCCCTATTTTTATCAATATAAAAGAAAATGTTATGACAGAAACAAAGAAAATTTTAAACATAGCCTTACCGGCTATGGCTGAAAACCTCTTACAAATGTTGATGGGGGTTGTCGATTCTTACCTAGTAGCTCAGGTTGGTATTGTTGCTATATCGGGGGTTTCCGTGGCCAATAATATCATTACGATTTATCAGGCTATCTTCATTGCGCTGGGGGCTTCGAGTGCCAGTGTCATTGCTAGAAGCCTAGGAAAAGGAGACGTTAAAGCGACTAACAGAGATACCTGGGATGCTATTATTATTACCCTTGCTCTTAGTATCGTCTTGGGTCTACTCTCCATTTTTGTTGGTGGATCCATTCTCAATCTTCTGGGCACTGAGCAATCTGTGACCCAGGCTGGCAGTCTCTATTTGGCTCTAGTCGGTGGAGGTGTGGTCTTTCTAGCTTTGATGACTACCTTTGGTAATATACTACGAGCCAAGGGACGTCCTCGTATTTCCATGGTCGTCAGTCTTTTGACCAATCTTCTTAACGCTCTTCTATCTTCTTTGGCTATTTTTGTTGGACATTGGGGGATTATTGGGGTAGCTACAGCTACGGTTTGTTCTCGCCTAGTTGGGACAGCCATACTATGGACTGCAATGAAATTGGATGTGAAACAGTTTGAAGTTACCAAACCTTTTAACAAGGAGTTGTTGGGAATTGCTTTGCCAGCAGCAGGTGAACGACTGATGATGCGTGCTGGAGATGTGGTCATTGTGGCTATTATTGTTACCTTTGGTACAGCTGTTGTCGGTGGTAATGCCATTGGTGAAAATATCACCCAGTTTAACTATATGCCTGGTATGGGAGTCGCCACGGCTACAGTTATCTTGGTTTCCAATAGTCTGGGGCGAGGGGATAAGGCGCAGATGAAGCGTATTATACGAGAGTCTTACTGGATTTCAACCTTCTTGATGGTTTTGGTTTCCGGAAGCATCTTATTTTTTGGCCAAGGATTGTCAAGCTTCTTTACAGATAATAAAGCAGCTATTGCTGCTAGTCAGGTCGTTATTCTTTATTCGTTCCTAGGAAATCCCGTGACTTCGGCGACTTTAGTCTACACAGCAGTTTGGCAAGGTCTGGGTAAGGCTAAGATACCTTTCTATGCGACAACTATTGGGATGTGGCTAATCCGAATTTTCTCAGGCTACTTCCTAGGAGTGAGTTTGGGAATGGGCCTGGCAGGTGTTTGGATTGCAACCGTTGTTGATAATGTATGGCGTGCGGTCTTCCTCTATGTGATGTACCGTCGTTATCTCATAAAGAGAAAGTTTTAATGATAAATATTGAGGAGATACTTTTATTCAAAGGGTATCTTCTTCTTATTTTTTACAAGTAAGCTCGAATATGGTAAAATAAGCTGATAAAAACTTTTTGAGGTAGTAATTATGACTGTAAAAATCAATACAAAAGATGGTCAAATCGAATTGTCAGATGATGTCATCGCAACAGTAGTTGGCGGTTCAGCAACAGAAATTTTTGGCGTTGTCGGTATGGCAAGTAAGAGTGCTATCCGAGATAATTTTCAAGCACTTCTTGGAAAAGAAAACTACGCAAAAGGAGTTGTCGTGAAATCTACTGATGCAGGTATCACTGTGGATGTTTACACTGTTATGAGTTACGGTGTTAAGATTAGTGAGGTTTCAAAAAATATTCAAGAACGTGTGAAATTTAATCTTGAGAATCAACTCGGTATCAAGACTGAAACAGTAAATGTTTACGTTCAAAATATCAAAGTCGTAGGAGAAAACTAGTGTCTAAAATTACAACAAGCTTGCTTCAGGAGATGGTCCAAGCGGCAGCAACACGTCTAGGTAAGCAAGCAGAATATGTGAATTCACTCAATGTCTTCCCAGTACCAGATGGAGATACTGGAACAAACATGGGAATGACTATGGATAACGGAGCCAAGGCTGTCGCAGATCAAACAGCTTCAACAGTTGGTGAAGTTGGTCAGATTTTGTCTAAAGGTCTCTTGATGGGTGCCCGCGGTAACTCAGGTGTTATTACGTCACAATTGTTCCGTGGTTTTGGTCAAAGCATCAAGGATAAAACGGAACTTGACGGCCAAGATCTAGCTCACGCCTTCCAATCAGGTGTTGAAGTTGCGTATAAAGCTGTTATGAAACCTGTCGAAGGAACAATCCTTACAGTATCACGTGGTGCAGCTTCAGCAGCGGTTAAGAAATCTGAATCTACTAATGATGCTGTTGAGGTTATGCGTGCAGCTCTTGATGGGGCTAAGGCTGCCTTGGCTAAGACACCAGAGATGCTTCCAGTTTTGAAAGAAGTTGGTGTAGTAGACTCAGGTGGTCAAGGTTTGGTCTTTATTTATGAAGGTTTCTTGTCAGCCCTCACAGGTGAGTATATCGCTTCAGAGGACTTCCAAGCGACACCTGCTACTATGACAGAGATGATCAATGCAGAACATCATAAGTCAGTTGCAGGTCATGTTGCAACAGAAGATATTACCTTCGGGTACTGTACGGAAATCATGGTTGGTCTCAAACAAGGTCCAACTTATGTGAAAGACTTTGATTATGAAGAGTTCCAAAATTATTTGAGTAATCTTGGGGATTCTCTCCTTGTTGTTAACGACGATGAAATTGTAAAAGTTCACGTCCATACAGAGGATCCAGGTCTTGTCATGCAAGAAGGTCTTAAATATGGTGCTCTTGTCAAAGTTAAGGTTGATAACATGCGTAATCAACACGATGCACAAGTTCAAAAAGCAGAAGCCATTCAAACTGCGACTTCTGCTCCTAAAGACTTTGCCCTTATTGCAGTTGTTGCCGGAGATGGACTTGCAGATATCTTCAAATCACAAGGTGTTGACTATGTGATTTCAGGTGGTCAAACAATGAACCCATCGACGGAGGATATCGTTAAGGCCATTGAGCAGGTTAATGCCAAGAATGTTATCATCTTGCCAAATAATAAAAACATCTTTATGGCAGCACAATCAGCTGCTGAAGTAGTGGATGTTAATGCGGCTGTTGTTGAAACACGTACAGTTCCACAAGGCTTTACAAGCTTGCTTGCTTTCGATCCTAGCCAAAGTATCGAAGCTAATGTTGAAGCTATGACAGTTAGTCTTTCAGATGTAACAAGTGGTAGCGTGACTTTGGCAGTACGTGACACAACTATTGATGGCCTTGAAATTCATGAAAATGATATCCTTGGTATGGTAGACGGTAAGATTCTTGTATCCACACCAGATATGGATCAAGCCCTTCTTGATACCTTTGACAAGATGATTGACGAAGACAGTGAAATTGTTATGATTTACGTCGGCGAAGAAGGTAATCAAGAACAAGCTCAAGCACTTGCGGAAAAATTGGAAGAGGCTCACGAAGATATTGAAGTTGAAATCTTCCAAGGGGACCAACCTGTGTATCCATACCTCTTTAGCGTTGAATAATTTAAAAATAATCATTTAGGAAGTCTTAGGGCTTCCTTTTTATTTAGATCGTTTCGATACTGTAAAGCCATTTTTTCGGAATTACAGAAATATTCTGAAAATTCCTTGACATTACTTTCCAAAGTGGTAACATATGTTGTAAGAAATTTTATAGATTGAAGGTAAGGTCATGAGAAGTGATATGATCAAAGTTGGTGTTGATAAAGCACCTGCACGTGGACTTTTGTATGCGACTGGACAGGTTAAATCTTCTAAGGATATGCAAAAGCCCTTTATTGCTATTTGTAATTCTTATATTGATATTGTTCCAGGACATGTCCACCTACGTGAATTAGCGGATATTGCCAAGGAGGCTATCCGTGAAGCTGGTGGTATTCCTTTTGAGTTTAATACCATTGGTGTAGATGACGGGATTGCCATGGGACATATTGGGATGCGTTACAGCCTTCCTTCACGAGAATTAATTGCTGATGCCGCAGAAACTGTTATTAATGCTCACTGGTTTGACGGTGTGTTCTATATCCCTAACTGTGATAAGATTACACCAGGAATGATTTTGGCAGCCATGCGTACTAATGTGCCAGCGGTATTCTGTTCAGGTGGACCTATGAAGGGTGGCGTTGATATGACTGGTCATCAGGCTACTTTATCAAGCTTATTTGAAGCTGTAGGTACTTATCAGGCTGGAGATATGAGCAAGGAAGAGCTTGATTATTTAGAGAAAAATGCCTGTCCGACTTGTGGTTCATGTTCAGGAATGTTTACTGCCAATTCAATGAACTGTTTGATGGAAGTTTTGGGTCTTGCCCTTCCAGGTAACGGTACTATCCTAGCTGTTTCAGACGAACGTCGTGAATTGGTTCGTCAAGCAGCCACAAAATTAATGGATAACATCAAAAATAATGTTCGCCCACGTGATATTGTGACCAAAGAAGCCATCGATGATGCTTTTGCTCTAGATATGGCCATGGGTGGTTCAACCAATACCGTTCTTCATACCCTTGCTATTGCGCGTGAGGCTGGTATTGACTATGACCTTAAGGACATCAATGAGATTGCTAAGAAGACACCTTATCTCTCTAAAATTGCTCCTTCCAGCATCTATACCATGCATGATGTACATGAAGCAGGTGGTGTTCCAGCAATTATTAATCAGTTGATTAAGAAAGGTGCCATTAAGGGTGATCGTATTACGGTTACTGGTAAAACCTTAAAAGAAAATGTAGCTGGTGCTGAAATCAAAAATGAAGAAATTATCCATCCAATCGAGCAACCTATTTCACCGGTTGGCGGTTTGTCTATCCTTTATGGAAATATTGCTCAGGATGGGGCTGTTATCAAGGTTGGTGGTGTAGATCCATCCGTTAAAACTTTCCGTGGTAAAGCCATTTGTTGTGATTCACAAGCTCAAGCCCTTGAATTGATTGATAATGGAACGGTTAAGAAGGGCCATGTTGTTGTCATTCGTTACGAAGGCCCTCAGGGTGGTCCTGGTATGCCAGAGATGTTAGCGCCAACCTCTAAGATTGTAGGCCGCGGTCTTGGTAAGGATGTTGCTCTGATTACTGATGGTCGTTTCTCAGGAGCAACTCGTGGTATTGCTATTGGTCACGTATCTCCAGAAGCTGCGGAAGGTGGCAATATCGCTCTGATTGAAGATGGGGATGAAATTGTGATTGATCTTCCCAATCGTACCCTTGATTTGCTCGTAGATGATGCGACACTTGAAGCACGCCGTAAACACTTGAAACCTTTCAAATCTAAGATCTCAAGTGGATGGTTACGCCGTTACACTGCTTTTGCTAAATCAGCTAATGTCGGTGGAACTCTGATGAGTGATGAAGAATTTGAAGAACGTAAAGCAGAACGTAAAGCAGAACGTCAAGCACAAGAAAAAAACTAAGAATATTATTTCCGAAGAGTTTGTGATATTTTTCTCTGAAACCCTTGCAAATTTAGTTAAAAATGTTATTATAGTATACAAGGTTTTGAATTTTTAGACAATTCGAAAAAAAACAATTGCTAAAGGAGGTCCATGTGGAGAAAATTGAACTTGAAGAAGCACGCTCTGGTGCTGATTTGATTCTTGATACACTTCTTGAACTTGGGATTTCAACTATTTTTGGGTATCCTGGCGGAGCGGTTCTTCCTTTGTATGATGCTATTTACAAAAATGAAGAGATTAATCATATTTTGTCTCGTCATGAGCAAGGAAGTCTGCACGAAGCTGAAGGTTATGCTAAATCAACTGGTAAACTTGGTGTTGCTCTTGTAACGAGTGGTCCCGGTGCAACGAATGCTATTACCGGGATTGCAGATGCTATGAGTGATAGTGTACCTCTCCTGGTCTTTACAGGTCAGGTAGCAACATCAGGTATTGGTAAGGATGCCTTTCAAGAGGCTGACATTGTCGGAATTACCATGCCAATTACCAAATACAACTACCAGATTCGTGATACAGCTGATATTCCTCGTATTATTCGAGAAGCGGTTCATATCGCAACAACTGGTCGTCCTGGTCCAGTTGTTATCGACCTCCCTAAAGATGTCGTAGCTAAGGAAACAGCCTTCATCAATGATACTGAAATTAATCTTCCAAGTTACCAACCGACGCTAAGACCAAACGAAATGCAAATCAAGAAAATCTTGAAGCAGTTGGGGAAAGCTAAAAAGCCGGTTATTGTAGCTGGAGGTGGGGTGTCTTATTCCGAATCTGCTAAGGAGCTAGTTGCTTTTGCAGAGCGCTACCAAATCCCAGTTGTTACAAGTCTTCTAGGACAAGGGACAATTGCTACTAGTCATCCCCTCTTCTTGGGGATGGGTGGTATGCACGGTTCATATGCAGCTAACATTGCTATGACCGATGCTGACTTTATGATTGCCATTGGTTGTCGTTTTGATGACCGTTTGACAGGTAATCCTAAAACATTTGCTAAAAATGCTAAGGTTGTCCATATTGATGTAGATCCAGCTGAGATTGGTAAAATTATTGCAGTGGACCTTCCGGTTGTTGGTGATGCTAAACAAGCCCTTGAAATGCTCTTAGCAGAACCGGTAGTTCAGAATAACACTGAAAAATGGATTGAAAAAGTTACAAAAGACAAAGAGCGTGTACGTTCTTACGATAAGAAAGAACGTATGGTACAGCCTCAGTCAGTTATCGAGCGTATTGGTGAATTGACTAAGGGTGACGCCGTTGTTGTTACTGACGTTGGTCAACATCAAATGTGGACAGCTCAGTATTATCCATACCAAAATGAGCGTCAATTGGTGACCTCAGGTGGTCTTGGAACAATGGGATTCGGTGTCCCAGCAGCAATTGGTGCTAAAATTGCTAATCCTGATAAAGAAGTTATCCTCTTTGTTGGTGATGGTGGTTTCCAAATGACGAACCAAGAATTGGCTATCTTAAATATTTACAAGGTGCCAATCAAGGTTGTTATGTTGAACAATCACTCGCTTGGTATGGTACGTCAATGGCAAGAGTCCTTCTACGAAGGGCGTACATCAGAGTCTGTCTTTGATACTCTTCCGGATTTCCAATTGATGGCTCAAGCTTACGGCATTAAGTCTTACAAGTTTGATAATCCAGAGACAATTGATCAGGATTTGGAAGTTATCAAGGAAGACGTGCCAATGTTCATCGAGGTGGATATCTCTCGTAAAGAGCATGTCTTGCCAATCGTTCCGGCTGGTAAGAGTAATCACGAAATGTTGGGGGTGAAGTTCAATGCGTAGAATGTTAACAGCTAAACTTCAGAACCGTTCGGGTGTCCTTAACCGCTTCACAGGTGTTCTTTCACGACGTCAAGTTAATATTGAAAGTATCTCTGTAGGGGCTTCTGAGGATCCTAACGTTTCACGTATTACGATTATTATTGATGTGAATTCTCAAAATGAAGTGGAACAAATCATCAAACAGCTTAATCGTCAGATTGATGTGATTCGTATCCGTGATATCACGGATCAGCCACACTTGGAACGTGAAGTTATCCTAGTTAAGGTATCAGCACCAACCTCTAAGCGTGCTGAAATCTTGGCGATTATTCAACCTTTCCGTGCTTCGGTGGTTGATGTAGCACCAAGCTCTATCACTATCCAGATGACAGGTGATGCTGAAAAGAGCGAGGCGCTTCTACGAGTTATTCGTCCTTACGGAATCAAGAATATCGCTCGTACGGGTGCTACTGGATTTACCCGTGATTAAAAAATCCAACCTAAATTTGTTAACCCAGCCTTAAAAAGGCAATAAAATATTTTTTTAGAAAAGAGACATATTACTATGGCAGTTCAAATGGAATATGAAAAAGACGTAAAAGTAGCAGCACTTGACGGTAAAAAAATCGCCGTTATCGGTTACGGTTCACAAGGTCATGCGCATGCACAAAACTTGCGTGATTCAGGTCACGATGTGATCATCGGTGTTCGTCCAGGTAAATCATTTGATAAAGCTAAAGAAGATGGTTTTGATACTTATACAGTAGCAGAAGCAACTAAATTGGCTGATATCATTATGGTTTTGGCACCAGATGAAATTCAAAAAGATATCTATAAAGATGAAATTGAGCCAAACTTGAGTGCAGGCAAAGCTCTTGGTTTTGCACACGGATTTAACATCCACTTCGAATTCATCAAAGTCCCTAAAGATGTTGATGTCTTTATGGTTGCTCCTAAAGGACCAGGTCACTTGGTACGCCGTACATATACAGAAGGCTTTGGTGTTCCAGCACTTTACGCAGTATACCAAGATGCTACAGGCAATGCTAAAGACATCGCTATGGACTGGGCTAAAGGTATTGGTTCTGCACGTGTTGGATTACTTGTAACAACATTTAAAGAAGAAACTGAAGAAGATTTGTTTGGTGAGCAAGCGGTTCTTATGGGTGGGTTGACACATCTTATTGAAGCTGGTTTTGAAGTCTTGACTGAAGCAGGCTATGCACCACAATTGGCTTACTTTGAAGTGCTTCACGAAATGAAATTGATCGTTGACTTGATCTACGAAGGTGGATTCAAGAAAATGCGTCAATCATGTTCAAATACTGCAGAATTTGGTGACTTTGTAACTGGTCCACGTGTCATCGGTCCAGAAGTCAAAGAAAACATGAAAGCTGCCCTTGCGGATATCCAATCAGGTAAATTTGCACGTGAATTCGTTGAAGACCATGATGCTGGCTTCCCACGTTTGAAAGCTTACCGTAAAGAAGCTGAAGAGCTTGAAATTGAAAAGATTGGTGCTGAATTGCGTAAAGCAATGCCATTCGTTGGTCAAAATGACGATGACGCATTCAAAATCTATAACTAATGTGATAGTCTCAAAAACCAGTCTAGTACTGGTTTTTTGTGTTCTGAAGAGAGTAGTTGGGAATCCGACTGCTTTTTTTGGATAAAAAACTCACTCCATTAAGGAGTGAGAATAGCTATGAATTAGTAAGTCAAGACAAAGTTTTTCTTCTTACCACGACGGATAACAGTAATTTCATTATCAATTTTATCTGTATCTGAGAGAGTGTAATCCAGGTCTTGTACACGTTCACCGTTGATGTAGATAGCGCCGTTTTGGACATCTTCACGTGCTTGACGTTTAGATGGTGAAATTTTTGCATTGACGAGAAGTTCAACGATGTTCAGATTTTCATCTGCTGAAATTTCATATGTTGGGACACCGTTAAGGGCAACTTTAAGGTCACGTGCTGACAGAGCTTTAAGGTTACCAGCGAAGAGTTGTTCAGTGATGTGAACAGCTTGTTCATAGGCTTCTTTACCGTGAACCAAAGTAACAACTTCGCGAGCCAGAACCTTTTGTGCTAAACGTTGGTGACGAGCTTGGTCAAATTCTTTACCGATTTCTTCGATTTCTTCAAGTGACAAGAAAGTGAAAATTTTCAAGAAACGAACGGCGTCATCGTCCATAACGTTAAGCCAGAATTGGTACATTTCGTAAGGTGTTGTCTTAGTAGCGTCAAGCCAGACAGCGTTACCTTCAGATTTACCGAATTTTTTACCGGTTGAATCTGTGATAAGTGGAACTGTGATAACGTGTCCAGATTTGTCCGCTTTACGACGCAATAGCTCAGTACCTGCTGTCATGTTACCCCATTGGTCAGAACCACCAATTTGGAGGGTTACGCCATATTTATCATTGAGTTCATAGAAGTCGTAACCTTGCATAATTTGGTAAGCGAACTCAGTGTAAGAGATACCTGTTTCGATACGTTTCTTAACAGATTCCTTGCTCATCATGTAGTTAACTGTGAAGTATTTACCGACATCACGCAAGAAATCGATGAAGCTAACTGAACCAAACCAGTCATAGTTGTTGACCATAACGGCTTTGTTGTCACCATTTTCAAAATCAAGGAAGCGAGAGAGTTGGCCTTGGATTTTTTCTACCCAACCTTCAACGGTTTCTTTGGTTTGGAGGCTACGCTCAGCATCTTTAAATGATGGGTCACCAATCAAACCTGTCGCACCCCCAACAAGGGCGTAAGGTTTGTGGCCAGCCAATTGAAGGCGACGACTAGTAAGGATAGCGACAAGGTGTCCAAGGTGGAGACTGTCTGCTGTTGGGTCATAACCAGTGTAGTATGAGACTGGTCCCTCTTCAAAGGCTTTTACAAGGGCTTCTTCATCAGTGGTTTGAAAAATCAAGCCACGTGCTTTTAGTTCTTCAAAAATTGTCATGATATTCTCCAGTAAAGTATATTCTGCACCATTATACCAAAAGAAAGCAACCCTATGCAAGCTTTGTCAAAGTTTGTTATAATAGGCTTTGAGGTATTTCTATGAATTTTGAAAAAATAATAAATTATTTTAGGCGACTAGGGCAGACTATTCGTACAAAGTTTGCTAGTCCTAGGTCTAAAAGAGGAGATAAATATTTTAAAGAAAGGAAAGCTACGACTGGATCTAAGTGGAATCGTAAGCAAGCACGGAAGTCGCCTGAGGATGGGATGACACTCTTAGACATGGGTGATGTTTTCTTAAAAACCTTAAAGCTCTTGTCTGATTTCTTTTATGTGGTTATTATCGTTCTTACCCTATTCGGTGCAGGAATTGGTTTGGGTTATCTGGGGAGTCAAATTGAGTCTGTTCCATCGATTAAGGACAAAACCTTGTTGAATCAGATTAGTGAGGTTAGTTTGGTGTCTTCGATGAGTTATTCTGATTCTAAGAAGATTGCTGATATTGATACGGACCTGCTTAGAACACCTATTGAAAGTGATGAGATTTCTAACAATGTTAAAAATGCCATTATTGCGACTGAGGATGAAAATTTTAAAAAGCATAAGGGTGTTGTACCAAAGGCAGTTTTTAGGGCGTTGGTATCATCAGTTTTGGGAGTTGGCTCTTCAAGTGGTGGTTCAACTCTGACTCAACAGTTAATCAAGCAACAGGTAACAGGAGATGCACCAACCTTCAAACGTAAGGCGGCAGAGATTATCTATGCTTTACAATTGGAGCGTCGCGCTTCCAAAAATGAAATTTTAACTGATTATCTGAATGTTTCTCCTTTTGGTCGTAACAACAAGGGGAAAAATATTGCTGGTATCGAAGAGGCTGCACAAGGGATTTTTGGGGTCTCTGCTGCGGGTTTGACAGTTCCTCAGGCGGCCTATCTGGCAGGTTTGCCACAGAGCCCGATTGTCTACTCACCTTATACAGCTGATGGACAATTAAAAAACGCAGAAGATCTTTCCTATGGCTTAGCACGTCAGCAAGATGTACTCTACAATCTTTATCGCGGTGGCTATCTAGATAAGTCGCAGTATGAAAGCTATAAGGATTATGATATCACTAAAGATTTCAAGGCTGGTGAGAAGTCTGATGCCGTAAGTCATGACTATTTGTACTATTCTGTCATGTCTGAGGCTCAGGATGTCATGTATGATTATCTCGTTAAACGTGACAAGGTGTCGAGTCAAGATTTGAAAAATGATAAGACCAAGGAAACCTATCGTGAGATGGCCCTTAAAGAGCTACAAACCGGTGGCTACAGCGTTAAGACAACTATTGATAATGCAGTTTATAATGCGATGCAAGATGCTGCGACTCAATATGGTGGCCTCCTCGACCAAGGTGGAAATAGTGGAGTTGAAGTCGGAAATGTGCTCATGGATAATGCGACTGGAGCAATCTTAGGATTTGTCGGTGGTCGTAATTATGAGAATAACCAGAATAACCATGCCTTTGATACTGCTCGTTCTCCTGGATCTTCTATTAAGCCTATTATCGCTTATGGAATTGCTATTGATCAAGGTTTGATGGGTAGCTCAAGTATCCTTTCTAACTACCCAACTAATTTTACGGGTGGAACGCCTATTCTCCATGATGGTGATAAGGGTACAGCTATGATGAACCTTCAAGAAGCACTCAATACCTCATGGAACATTCCAGCCTTTTGGACTTATCAAATGCTTCAACGTCATGATGTTGACGTTGAGGGCTATATGACCAAGATGGGTTATAAGATTGCTAACTACAATATCGAGAGTCTACCTCTTGGTGGAGGGATTGAAACCACGGTTGCCCAACAGGTAAATGCCTATCAAATGCTTTCAAATGCTGGTGTCTATGAGAAGGGCCATATGATTAATAGTATTACTGACCGGACTGGCGAAGTTATCTATCAGCATAAATCTGAAGGGGTTCAGGTCTTTTCAAGAGCTACGGCTAGCATCATGGATAACCTGCTCAAGGAAGTTGTGGTTAAAGGAGCGACAACCCAATTTTATTCTGAGTTGAAAAATGTCAATGGTGGGGCGGCATCAGCTGACTGGATGGGTAAAACAGGGACGACCGATAACTTTGCGGATGCTTGGTTGATAGTATCGACGCCTGGTATTACCCTTGGAGGTTGGGCTGGTTATGATGACAATGCACCTACCAATTCTAAAACGGGTTACACCTACAATGCGCAATATATGGCTCGTTTAACTTCCGCCATCTACAATGCTAATCCGAGTATTTTTAAAACGGGAGATAAGTTTAATATCGATTCAAGTGCCATTAAGGCAAGTGTGCTCAAATCAACAGGCCTTAAACCAGCAACAGTGTCTGTCAATGGTCGTAATGTTTCTGTAAGTGGTGAAATGGTTGATACTTATTGGGCTAAAAATGGGCCTGGGGATACAACCTACAAATTTGCTATTGGTGGAACTGACAGTGACTATCAAAAAGCCTGGTCTAGCATTCTTGAAGGACATTAGGAATTACCAAGAAAACTTGCAAAAAAGCAAAAAATTAGGTATAATATAGACAACTATTTGTCGTCTTATTTGGTTGAAATATTGTCCAATCAAGAGATACAGCAGTTAAATCAACGTTTTTTCGGTCAGATTTAGCTGCTATTTTTGTGCTTATTTTTAGGATTTTTGGTTATTGTAATACATATTTAAAGGTTCTAAAAATTCACAGATTAAAGTTTTCGCTTATCGTTAATCGGATAAGTGGATGTTAGTATCTAATCACTTGTTAGCGGGACAAGCAACTGAAAAAGGCAGGAGACAAATATTTAAAGTGCACGACTTGCAAAGCAGGTCTCGAATGTAGAAAAGGAGTAGAAGACTTGGCAGGACATGACGTTCAATACGGGAAGCATCGTACCCGTCGTAGTTTTTCAAGAATCAAAGAAGTTCTTGATTTACCAAACTTGATTGAAATCCAAACGGATTCATTCAAAGAATTCTTAGATACTGGTCTTAAAGAGGTTTTTGAGGATGTACTTCCCATTTCAAACTTCACAGACACCATGGAATTGGAATTCGTTGGTTACGAATTGAAGGAACCTAAGTATACACTTGAAGAAGCTCGTATCCACGATGCATCATACTCAGCACCAATCTTTGTGACTTTCCGCCTTATTAACAAAGAAACTGGTGAAATCAAAACTCAGGAAGTCTTCTTCGGAGATTTTCCAATTATGACTGAGATGGGTACTTTCATCATCAATGGTGGTGAACGTATTATCGTTTCTCAGTTGGTGCGCTCACCTGGTGTTTACTTTAACGATAAGGTTGATAAAAACGGTAAAGTGGGTTACGGATCAACAGTTATTCCTAACCGTGGGGCATGGCTTGAGCTTGAAACAGATTCAAAAGATATCGCCTACACTCGTATCGACCGTACACGTAAGATCCCATTCACAACGCTTGTGCGTGCGCTTGGATTCTCAGGTGATGACGAAATTGTTGATATCTTTGGTGATAGCGAGTTGGTTCGTAACACTGTTGAAAAAGATATCCACAAAAATCCAGCAGATTCGCGCACTGATGAAGCACTTAAAGAAATTTATGAACGACTTCGTCCAGGTGAACCCAAAACTGCTGACAGCTCACGTAGCTTGCTTGTAGCTCGCTTCTTCGACCCACGTCGTTACGACTTGGCTGCTGTTGGTCGTTACAAAGTTAACAAAAAACTTAACATTAAGACACGTCTTTTGGGACAAACAATTGCTGAAAACTTAGTAGATCCTGAAACAGGTGAAATCCTTGTTGAAGCTGGTACTGAAATGACACGTGATGTGATTGATTCAATCGCAGAACACTTGGATGGTGATTTGAACAAATTTGTATACACACCAAACGATTATGCGGTGGTTACAGAACCTGTTGTTCTTCAAAAATTCAAGGTTGTTGCACCAAATGATCCAGATCGTGTGGTTACAATTGTTGGTAATGCTAACCCAGATGATAAAGTTCGTGCTTTGACAACAGCGGATATCTTGGCTGAAATGAGCTACTTCCTCAACCTTGCTGAAGGTATCGGTAAAGTAGATGATATCGACCACCTTGGTAACCGTCGTATCCGTGCCGTTGGTGAATTGCTTGCCAACCAATTCCGTATTGGTTTGGCTCGTATGGAACGTAACGTGCGTGAACGTATGTCAGTTCAAGATAACGAAGTCTTGACACCACAACAAATCATCAATATTCGCCCTGTAACTGCAGCTGTTAAAGAATTCTTCGGTTCTTCACAGTTGTCACAGTTCATGGACCAACACAACCCATTGTCAGAGTTGTCACACAAACGTCGTTTGTCAGCCTTGGGACCTGGTGGTTTGACACGTGACCGTGCCGGATATGAAGTTCGTGACGTGCACTACACGCACTACGGTCGTATGTGTCCAATTGAAACACCTGAAGGACCTAACATCGGTTTGATCAATAACTTGTCTTCATATGGACACCTTAACAAGTACGGTTTCATTCAAACACCATACCGTAAAGTTGACCGTGCAACTGGTAAAGTAACCAACGAAGTGGTTTGGTTGACTGCTGACGAAGAAGATGAGTACACAGTTGCTCAGGCCAACTCTAAGTTGAACGAAGATGGAACATTTGCAGAAGAAATTGTCATGGGTCGTCACCAAGGTAATAACCAAGAATACCCATCACACCTTGTAGATTTCGTGGATGTTTCTCCTAAACAGGTAGTTGCCGTTGCGACAGCATGTATTCCTTTCTTGGAAAACGATGACTCTAACCGTGCCCTCATGGGTGCCAACATGCAACGTCAGGCTGTACCATTGATTGATCCAAAAGCACCTTATGTTGGTACTGGTATGGAATATCAAGCTGCCCACGATTCAGGTGCTGCAGTTATCGCTCAACACGACGGTAAAGTTGTTTATTCTGACGCCGATAAGGTTGAAGTTCGTCGTGAAGATGGTTCTCTTGATGTTTATACTATTCAAAAATTCCGTCGTTCAAACTCAGGTACTGCCTACAACCAACGTACTTTGGTTAAGGTTGGTGATATTGTTGAAAAAGGAGACTTTATCGCTGACGGTCCATCTATGGAAGGTGGCGAAATGGCCCTCGGTCAAAACCCTATTGTCGCATACATGACATGGGAAGGTTACAACTTTGAGGATGCCGTTATCATGAGTGAACGCCTCGTGAAAGACGATGTTTATACATCTGTTCACTTGGAAGAATTCGAATCAGAAACACGTGATACAAAGCTTGGACCTGAAGAAATCACACGTGAATTGCCAAACGTTGGTGAAGAAGCCCTTAAAGACCTTGACGAAATGGGTATTATCCGTATTGGTGCTGAGGTTAAAGAAGGTGATATTCTTGTTGGTAAGGTAACACCTAAGGGTGAAAAAGACCTTTCTGCTGAAGAACGTCTTCTCCATGCTATCTTTGGTGATAAATCTCGTGAAGTACGTGATACATCACTCCGTGTACCTCACGGTGGTGATGGTGTCGTTCGTGATGTTAAAATCTTTACACGTGCAAACGGTGATGAATTGCAATCAGGTGTTAACATGCTTGTTCGTGTTTACATCGCTCAAAAACGTAAAATCAAGGTCGGAGATAAGATGGCCGGTCGTCACGGTAACAAAGGGGTTGTTTCTCGTATTGTTCCTGTTGAAGACATGCCTTACCTTCCAGACGGTACACCAGTTGATATCATGTTGAACCCTCTTGGGGTGCCATCACGTATGAACATTGGTCAGGTTATGGAACTTCACCTGGGTATGGCTGCTCGTAACTTGGGTATCCACATCGCAACACCAGTCTTTGATGGGGCAAGCTCAGAAGATCTCTGGGATACTGTTCGTGAAGCTGGTATGGACAGCGATGCTAAGACAATCCTTTACGATGGCCGTACAGGTGAGCCGTTTGATAATCGTGTGTCAGTTGGTGTCATGTACATGATCAAACTTCACCACATGGTTGATGATAAACTTCACGCCCGTTCAGTTGGTCCTTACTCACTTGTTACTCAACAACCTCTTGGTGGTAAAGCACAATTTGGTGGACAACGTTTCGGTGAGATGGAGGTTTGGGCCCTTGAAGCTTACGGTGCATCAAACATTCTTCAAGAAATCTTGACTTACAAGTCTGATGACGTTAATGGACGTTTGAAAGCCTATGAAGCTATCACTAAAGGTAAACCAATTCCAAAACCAGGTGTACCAGAATCATTCCGAGTACTTGTTAAAGAATTGCAATCACTCGGTCTTGATATGCGTGTCCTTGATGAAGACGATCATGAAGTTGAATTGCGTGATCTTGATGAAGGTGAAGATGACGACGTCATGCACGTTGATGATCTTGAAAAAGCACGTGTACAACAAGCCCAAGAAGCTACTGAATTAGAAAAAGATAAAGAAGAAGCTTCAGATAAAACAGAATAAAATAAGCTTTAGAGAGGGAGTTAAATCTCTCTGCTAAGGTAGCTGATAAAGGTTAGAATAGCGCTGCTATTGTCAATAGAACAAAAGAAAGGTAATACTAGTGGTTGACGTAAATCGATTTAAAAGTATGCAAATCACACTAGCTTCACCAACTAAGGTCCGTTCATGGTCTTATGGTGAAGTTAAGAAACCTGAAACAATCAACTACCGTACGCTCAAACCAGAACGTGAAGGTCTCTTCGACGAAGTGATCTTTGGTCCTACTAAGGACTGGGAATGTGCGTGTGGGAAATACAAACGTATCCGTTATAAAGGTATCGTTTGTGACCGCTGTGGTGTTGAAGTAACACGTGCTAAGGTTCGTCGCGAACGTATGGGTCACATCGAGTTGAAAGCACCAGTATCACATATCTGGTACTTCAAGGGAATCCCTTCTCGTATGGGATTGACTTTGGACATGAGTCCTCGTGCGCTTGAAGAAGTTATTTACTTCGCAGCTTACGTGGTTATTGATCCAAAGGAAACACCACTTGAACCAAAATCTCTCTTGACAGAACGTGAATATCGTGAAAAATTGCAAGAGTATGGACATGGTTCATTTGTCGCTAAAATGGGTGCCGAAGCTATCCAAAATCTCTTGAAACAAGTAGATTTGGAAGCTGAAATTGCTGAACTCAAAGAAGAGTTGAAGACAGCAACTGGTCAAAAACGTGTTAAAGCAGTTCGTCGTTTGGACGTTCTTGATGCCTTCTACAAGTCTGGTAATAAACCAGAATGGATGGTACTTAACATCTTGCCAGTATTGCCACCAGATCTTCGTCCGATGGTTCAATTGGACGGTGGTCGTTTTGCAGCATCTGACTTGAACGACCTCTACCGTCGTGTGATCAACCGTAACAACCGTTTGGCTCGTTTGCTTGAGTTGAGTGCTCCAGGTATCATCGTGCAAAACGAAAAACGTATGTTGCAAGAAGCGGTTGACGCTCTTATTGATAATGGACGTCGTGGTCGTCCAATTACTGGACCAGGTAGTCGTCCACTTAAATCTTTGAGTCACATGCTTAAAGGTAAACAAGGCCGTTTCCGTCAAAACTTACTTGGTAAACGTGTCGACTTCTCTGGACGTTCCGTTATTGCCGTTGGTCCAACACTTAAAATGTATCAATGTGGTGTTCCCCGTTTGATGGCCATCGAACTTTTCAAACCATTTGTTATGCGTGAAATCGTTGCGCGTGAATACGCAGGTAACGTGAAAGCTGCTAAACGTATGGTTGAACGTGGTGACGAACGTATTTGGGATATTCTTGAAGATGTTATCAAGGAACACCCAGTACTTCTTAACCGCGCACCTACCCTCCACCGTTTGGGTATCCAAGCCTTCGAACCTGTCTTGATTGATGGTAAGGCCCTTCGTCTTCACCCATTGGTATGTGAGGCCTACAATGCCGACTTTGACGGTGACCAAATGGCCATCCACGTTCCATTGTCTGAAGAAGCTCAAGCTGAAGCACGTTTGCTCCTTCTTGCGGCTGAACACATCCTTAACCCTAAAGACGGTAAACCGGTCGTAACGCCATCTCAGGATATGGTTCTTGGTAACTACTACTTGACTATGGAAGAAGAAGGCCGTGAGGGTGAAGGTATGGTCTTCAAGGATATTGATGAGGCAGTTATGGCTTATCGTAATGGTTATGTTCACTTGCATAGCCGTGTCGGTATCGCAGTAGACAGCATGCCTGATAAACCTTGGAAAGAAAACCAACTTCACAAGATTTTGGTTACAACTGTTGGTAAGATTCTCTTTAACTCAATCATTCCAGCAGAAATTCCATATCTTCAAGAAACAACAAATGAGAACTTGACAGATAGTACACCAGATAAGTACTTCCTTGAACCAGGTCAAGATATCCAAACAGTTATTGATAGTTTGGAAATTAATGCGCCATTCAAGAAGAAAAATCTTGGTAACATCATCGCTGAAACCTTCAAACGTCTTCGTACGACTGAAACATCAGCCTTCCTTGACCGTTTGAAAGACCTTGGTTACTACCACTCAACACTTGCTGGATTGACAGTGGGTATCGCCGATATCCCAGTTATCGATAACAAACAAGAAATTATCGATGCTGCTCACCACCGTGTTGAAGAAATTAACAAAGCTTTCCGTCGTGGTTTGATGACAGAAGATGACCGCTATGTTGCTGTTACAACAACATGGCGTGAAGCGAAAGAAGCACTTGAAAAACGTCTGATTGAGACACAAGATCCTAAGAACCCAATCGTTATGATGATGGACTCAGGAGCCCGTGGTAACATCTCTAACTTCTCTCAACTTGCCGGTATGCGTGGTTTGATGGCTGCTCCTAACGGACGTATCATGGAATTGCCTATCCTTTCAAACTTCCGTGAAGGTTTGAGCGTTTTGGAAATGTTCTTCTCTACTCACGGTGCGCGTAAAGGTATGACCGATACGGCCCTTAAGACAGCTGACTCAGGTTACCTTACTCGTCGTCTGGTTGATGTTGCTCAAGATGTTATTATTCGTGAAGATGACTGTGGAACAGATCGTGGTCTTCTCATCCGTGCTATTACTGACGGTAAAGAAGTTACGGAAACACTTGAAGAACGTCTTCAAGGGCGTTATACTAAGAAATCAGTTAAGAACCCTACAACAGGTGAAGTAATCGTAGGTCCAGATACTTTGATTACTGAAGACATGGCTGCAGCTATTGTCAATGCTGGTGTTGAAGAAGTAACTATCCGTTCAGTATTTACATGTAACACTCGTCACGGTGTCTGTCGTCACTGTTACGGTATCAACTTGGCAACAGGTGATGCGGTTGAAGTTGGTGAAGCAGTTGGTACTATCGCTGCCCAATCTATCGGGGAACCTGGTACACAGCTTACCATGCGTACCTTCCACACCGGTGGGGTAGCCTCAAACACCGATATCACACAGGGTCTTCCACGTATCCAGGAAATCTTTGAAGCACGTAACCCTAAAGGGGAAGCGGTTATCACTGAAGTTAAGGGTACTGTTATTGAAATCGAAGAAGATGCTGCGACACGTACTAAGAAAGTCTTTGTTCAAGGTAAGACTGGAATGGGTGAGTACGTCGTTCCATTTACAGCTCGTATGAAAGTAGAAGTTGGTGACGAAGTACACCGTGGTGCGGCCTTGACAGAAGGGTCAATCCAACCTAAACGTCTCCTTGAAGTACGTGATACCTTGTCAGTTGAAACTTATCTTCTTGCAGAAGTGCAAAAAGTTTACCGTAGCCAAGGGGTAGAAATCGGTGACAAACACGTCGAAGTAATGGTTCGTCAAATGCTTCGTAAAGTACGTGTTATGGATCCAGGTGATACAGACCTCCTTCCAGGTACACTTATGGACATTTCTGACTTCACAGATGCTAACAAGGATATTGTTATTTCTGGTGGTGTTCCTGCAACATCTCGTCCAGTCCTTCTTGGTATTACGAAAGCCTCACTTGAAACAAATTCATTCTTGTCAGCGGCTTCCTTCCAAGAAACAACACGTGTCCTTACAGATGCAGCTATCCGTGGTAAGAAAGACCATCTCCTTGGTCTTAAAGAAAATGTTATTATTGGTAAGACTATCCCTGCTGGTACAGGTATGGCTCGTTACCGTAACATTGAACCACTTTCAGTTAACGAAGTTGAAGTTATTGAAAACATTGCTGTTGATGAAGCAATTGTGGAAACATCTGAAGACTAAAATGAAAGCAAAAGAGCTCACAATGAATTGTGGGTTCTTTTCGTATTTATATGACTAGAATCTCTTCAATTTTTGATAAATATAAAATATAAGACCATATTTTTTATCTTTTCCAGAAAATTTTGTATAATAAGGACACCAAAGATGAAGTGAGAAAGAAAAATGTACCAAGTAGTTGAAATGAAAGGGGATTTGGAACCGTGGTGGTTCTTGGAAGGTTGGCAGGAGGATATTATAAGTACTAAGGAATTTGAAAATTTTTACGATGCCCTCAAGTACTATAAAAAACTTTGGTTTGCCATGGAAGAAATCTTGCCAAGTTACATCAGTCGTAGTAGTGTCATGACTGCTTTTTGGGACCAAGAGGATAAACACTGGTGTGAGGAGTGTGACGAATACTTGCAGGTCTATCGATCGATTGCACTTTTAGATGATTGGCAGGAAATTCCTGAGGAAAAACACCGTCCGGGATATGAAAAGCGAAATGACCTTCCAAGTCATGCCCACTGTAAAATTAAACGTTAAACAATGCAGAAGCTCGAATTTTTTCGAGCTTCTTTTCATTTTTTTAAACTTTTTACGAATAGGTTTATGAGGAGGTCCTTATGATAACAGAATTTGCTAAGGAAATAATCAAAAATGCTGATAGTTGTGGGGCTCAAGACATCTATGTCATTCCACGTCAGGATAATTATGAGCTCTATATGCGAGTTGGGCAAGAGAGGAGATTGATTGATGTATATCGGCCTGATTTCATGGCTAGTCTTATTGGTCACTTTAAATTTGTGGCGGGAATGATGGTAGGTGAGAAGCGTAGGAGTCAATTGGGCTCTTGTGACTATGATTGTGGTGACGGTCACTTGGTTTCTCTGCGTTTATCAACTGTTGGAGACTATCGAGGTTTGGAGAGCTTGGTTATTCGTGTTCTTCATTCTGAACGAAGAGAGCTAACTTACTGGAATCAAGGAATTCAGCCTATTAAGGATGCATTGGATTATCGAGGACTGTATCTCTTTGCGGGTCCCGTAGGTTCTGGGAAGACCACACTTATGCATGAATTGGTTCAGGAGCGTTTTAAGGGACAGCAGGTGATTTCTATTGAAGATCCTGTGGAAATTAAACAGGATAATGTCTTGCAACTCCAGGTAAATCAGGCAATTGACATGACCTATGATAATTTGATTAAGCTATCACTACGTCACCGCCCGGATGTTTTGATTATTGGAGAAATTCGAGATAAGGAGACTGCTCGAGCGGTTATTAGAGCTAGTCTGACAGGAGTGACTGTTCTTTCAACTATTCACGCAAAGAGTGTGGCAGGTGTTTATGAGCGTCTTCTGGACCTCGGTGTAGATAAGTCTGAGTTGGATAATGCTCTTCAAGGGATTGCCTATATGCGTTTGATTAAGGGAGGAGGTGTGATTGATTTTGCCAGTGAAAATTTCCAAAGCCATTCGTCAACCAGCTGGAACCAACAGTTGGAAGGCTTGGTTAAACAAGGATATCTCACTGAAGGGGATATCCAAGGGGAAAAAATTAAAGATTAATCAGCAAGTCAAGGTTATCCAGCTCTTCAAACAACTTCTAAAGGCCGGTTTTACCTTAACTGAAATCGTAGCCTTTTTGGAGCGAAGTCACTTGTTGAAAGAATCGTCATTATCTCTTATGAAAGCAAGCTTAATGCGAGGCGACAGGCTAGACAAGATGTTTGCGTCAGTGGGTTTTTCGGACAATATTGTTACTCAGATTGCCCTTGCTGATAAGCATGGTAATCTTCTAGGAAGTTTAACCAAGATTGAAGCCTACATGCTTCGTATGACCAAGGTTCGTAAGAAACTCATGGAGGTAGCGACCTACCCTATCCTACTTCTGGGTTTCCTGATTCTGATTATGTTAGGACTTAAAAATTATCTTTTACCTCAATTGTTAGAGGGGGATGGTAAGGAGAATTGGGCTGTACAGTTGGTTCAGATTTTTCCCCAGCTCTTTTTTGTGACTTTGTGCGGACTTCTTGTATTAAGCTTAATTCTCTATCTATGGGTCAAACGCCAGCCAGCCCTTGTCTTTTATCGACGAATGGCAAAAATCCCTTTTATAGGCCAAACTATCAGGCTATATACGACCGCCTATTATGCTAGGGAATGGGGAAATCTCTTAGGACAAGGGATTGACCTGTTAGACTTGGTTTCTCTTATGCAAGAGCAAAAGTCCAAGCTCTTTCGTGAGCTGGGGGCTGATTTAGAAGAGGCCTTGATGCTAGGACAGAGTTTTCCTGATCGTATTGCTAGTCACCCTTTCTTCACTAAGGAGCTATCCTTGATTATTGCTTATGGAGAGGCTAATGCTAGGTTGGGCTATGAGTTAGAAGTCTATGCTGAAGAGGTTTGGCAGGCTTTCTTTAACCGTCTTAATAAGGCAACAACCTTTGTGCAACCCCTCATTTTTATTATTGTTGCTGTCGTGATTGTAATGATCTATGCAGCCATGCTATTACCAATGTATCAAAATATGGAAGGAATGATATCATGAAAATGATGTTAAAAAAATTGAATGCCGTTAAACTACGAGCTTTTACACTGATTGAAATGTTGGTCGTGCTTCTCATTATCAGTATTCTCCTTTTGCTCTTTGTACCTAACTTGAGCAAGCAGAAGGATTCTGTTAAAGAGACTGGAAATGCGGCTGTGGTCAAGGTCGTGGATTCTCAAGCAGAACTTTATGAAATGAAGAATAACAAGACAGCTAGCTTAGCCGCTCTTGTTTCAGAAGGTCAAATCACGCAAAAACAGGCAGATTCATACAATGATTATTATGCGAAACATGGTGGCGAAAGCCGCTCAGTGGCCAATTAGAGCCTTTACCTTGTTGGAGAGTCTGGTGACTCTAGCAGTGGTTGCCTTTCTCACTCTGAGTTTGTCAGGCTCAGTGACAGGTATTTTTCAACAGGTTGAAACTAACCTTTTTTATCTGCGCTTTGAGTACCTATACCGAGATAGTCAGCGTTTGGCAGCGGCGAAAGGGGCCAATGTTGAATTGCAGTTGACCAAGGATAAAATCAGTAACGGAAAATCCAGTCTGGTGATTCCTAAAAATATTCATCTGGATAAGGGGCAGACGCTAGTGTTTAATGCCAAAGGAGGTAACTCTAGCCTCACGAAGATTCGTTTTTCAAGTGATAAGGAGGTGGTGACCTATCAGCTTAACATGGGCAGCGGTAAATATAAAAAGACGGTCTCTTAGAGGCTATATTCTTATCGAAAGCCTGATAGCAATGGCTGTTTTAGTACTCGTCAGTGGTCTTATCTTGGATCAGATCAATACCAATCGTAGGCTAATGGCTAGGAATCTCCACCAACAGGAGGTCTTGAGTGTGGCTACCATGGCAGTTCAGACCAAACAGGATCAGTTGACCTTAAATGGTATCACAGTGACAGTAAAACGTAGCAAGCAAGGCATCACAGTTTATGAATCAGGAAAGGAAATTACTCATGTCTCTAAATAGTAAGGTTCGCGCCTTTACCCTTTTGGAATGTCTGGTAGCCTTACTGGTTATAGCTGGTTCTGTCCAAGTATATCAGGGCTTAACCACCGTTCTGGTGGGCAATGTCAAACAGGTAAGACAACAAGAAAACCAAGACTGGCTTCTATTTGTCCAACAAATGGAGGCAGAATTAGAAGGTTGTCAGTTGGTAAAGGTAGAGGGGAACAAACTCTATGTCAAGCAGGATAATCAAGACCTGGCTTTTGGACTTTCAAGTGCTACTGATTTTCGAAAAACAAATGCTGACGGTCGAGGCTACCAACCAATGCTTTTCAATGTAAAATCTAGTACGATTAGTCAAAATAACCAGATAGTCACCATCCAAGTGACTCTTAAAAATGGGCTACAAAGGAGTTTTGTTTATGCTTTTGAAAAAACAGGTTAGGGGAGGCGTTCTCCTCTACGCTCTTTTTATGGCTGGCATTTTCACACTCCTTCTTCATGTTTATCTGGAACGGGTGGTAGCTAGCTCTAGACAAAACCAAGCACAAATGACTTCCAGTCAAAGTCGTCTCATGGCAGAAATGACCATGAACTTAGTGGACAAGGAAGCAGGTGCTTTTAGTTTTTCTCAGGGAACTACGACTTATGAGGTTAAGGACAAACAAGTGATTGTTAGAGTTGCCAGTAAAGGCCAAATTAAGACCTATCGTTATGTGAAGAAACAGGAGCAGAAATAGAAATTCTCTTTCCTTTTTGATATGATAGAAGGACGGAGGAAATCATGAATTTTGAAGCAATTGAGACAGCCTTTGAGCTGTTGTTAGAAAATGTCCAAACCATTGAAAGTGATCTTGGAACCCATGCTTACGATGCGCTTATTGAGCAAAATTCCTATTATTTGGGGGCTGAGGTAGCTAATGAAGTCATTATCAAAAACAACGAGAAATTACGTGCTCTTGATCTAAGTAAAGAGGAGTGGCGTCGTGCTTTTCAGTTCTTGTTTATCAAGCTAGGGCAATTGGAAGCCTTACAGGCCAATCACCAGTTTACACCTGATGCTATTGGCTTTATCATCCTCTACCTACTCGAAGGTTTGACCAAGGACGACCAATTAGATGTTTTGGAGATTGGTTCGGGGACAGGAAACTTGGCTGAAACTCTTCTAAATAATAGTCAGAAAACCCTTAATTATATGGGAATGGAAGTTGACGATCTCCTTATCGATTTGTCAGCTAGTATTGCTGATGTGGTGAATTCGAGTGCAGTTTACATCCAAGAAGATGCTGTTCGACCACACATTCTCAAAGAGAGTGATGTTATTATCAGTGACCTACCTGTTGGTTACTACCCTAATGATGAGATTGCGAGTCGTTTCAAGGTTGCAGCAACTGGTGAACACACCTATGCCCATCATCTTCTCATGGAGCAATCACTCAAGTACCTGAAGAAAGATGGTATTGCTATTCTTTTAGCACCAACTAATCTTTTGACAAGCCCACAAAGTGACTTGCTTAAGAAATGGCTATCAGGATATGCTGATATTATTGCTGTTATCACTCTTCCAGAAGCAGCTTTTGGCAATAAACATAACATGAAGTCTATCTTTGTGCTTAAAAAACAAACTGAAAATGCTCCTGAGACCTTTGTTTATCCACTTAGTGATTTGCAAAATCCAGAGGTCCTCAAAGATTTTACAGAGAATTTCCAAAAATGGAAATCAGATAATTCCATTTTCTAGCAAAACATGTTAGAATAGGACTATATTATTGAAAGCGTTTTACAAAGAGGTGGCTTATGACAAAAACAATAGCAATTAATGCAGGAAGCTCAAGCTTGAAATGGCAACTATATGAGATGCCAGATGAAGTTATTCTTGCTAAGGGTTTGATTGAACGTATCGGCTTGAAAGATTCTGTTTCAACAGTAAAATTTGCTGACTGTTCTGAATCGCAAACCTTAGATATTGCTGACCATGTTCAAGCGGTAAAAATCTTGCTTGATGACTTGATTCGTTTCGATATTATCAAGAGCTATGATGAAATTACAGGTGTTGGTCACCGTGTAGTTGCTGGTGGAGAATATTTCAAAGAATCAAGCTTGGTGGATGAAGATGCCTTGGCTAAGATTGAAGAATTGTCAGCCTTGGCACCGTTACATAATCCAGGTGCAGCCTCAGGGATTCGTGCCTTTAAGGAGCTCCTCCCAGATATTACAAGTGTTGCTGTTTTTGATACAGCTTTTCATACATCTATGCCGGAAGTGGCCTACCGTTATCCAGTGCCTAATCGTTACTATACAGACTACCAAGTCCGTAAGTATGGAGCACACGGAACTAGTCACCAATATGTTTCTCAAGAAGCAGCTAAGTTGTTAGGTAAGCCAATTGAAGAAACTAAGATTATCACAGCCCATGTGGGAAATGGTGTTTCTATTACTGCCGTTGATGGTGGTAAATCAGTAGACACATCAATGGGGTTGACACCACTTGGTGGCGTTATGATGGGAACACGTACTGGGGATCTTGACCCTGCGATTATTCCATTTGTTATTGACCGTGAGCCTGAAATGGCAGATGCTGAGCGTATCCGTCACGTCTTTAATAAGGAATCAGGTCTTCTTGGTATTTCTGAAAAATCAAGTGATATGCGTGATATCATTGCTGGTAAGAATGCTGGTGATGAAAAATGTGCCTTGGCCTATGATCTTTATGTGGATCGTTTGCGTAAATACATCGCTCAATACTTCGGTGTGTTGAACGGAGCGGATGCTATCGTCTTTACAGCAGGTATTGGTGAAAACTCTGCAGAAGTTCGTGCTTCAGTTTTGGATGGTCTCACTTGGTTTGGTATTGAAGTGGATCCTGAAAAGAATGTCTTTGGACATGTAGGCGACATTACAACAGCAGAGTCAGCTGTTAAAGTATTTGTTATCCCAACAGATGAAGAGTTGGTGATTGCGCGTGATGTTGAGCGCCTTAAAACTAAATAAGTTATCAAAAATTAGATAAGACCAGAAAAGTTGGCTGTGTAATTGGCCAGCTTTTTTGAATGCTCTGAAAGAATCATTCGCCTATATCCATATATGTGTAATTCAATAAGTAAAGAAAACTTTACAAAAAATGTAAAATAGACTTTACAAAATATGTAAAGTTAACTTAACAAATAAAAGTAAGGAGTTTAACGATTTGAGAATAAACGATAAGGTTGAGGTACCCATATGGAAACAAAAATTCAGGAACTTCGCAAGGCTAATAAGATTAGTCAGGCAGAGTTAGCAGATGAAATGGGGGTCACCAGGCAGACCATCATTTCACTCGAAAAAGGTCGCTATAATGCGTCGTTGGAACTGGCTTTTAAAATTGCTAGGTATTTTGGAAAGACTATTGAAGAAGTCTTTATTTTTGAGGAAGATTAAGGAGTAAAGATATGTTAATAAAGATGTTATTGGGAAAGAAAAAAACAGAGGACGAGTTTAAGAAATACATCGCACGAGTAGCTTGTTCCTTTTTTTCTTTGGGTGTTTTGGGCTTGTTTATTGTTCGCTCTAACAGTCTTAGTGACTATGCACTAGGATTAGTAGTGGGGGTTACCATTGGGGCTTATGTCTTGTCGATCTATTATTTTGCTACTCTTAGTCATCCTAAACGCCTTCACCGGATGTATATTGCCGCCTACGATGAGCGAAATAAACAGATTTTGCAGGTGACAGCGGTCGCAACTCTGATTCTAGAATTTTTGCTTATCTTTGCTTTGATTGCCCTATATGCCTTTGTCAGTATTCAGTTGCCATATGTTACAGTCTTATCTGTCTTGCTCTATGGCTTAGTTGTAGGATTTGTCTTTATTCGTCTCATCCTATCTAAAATCGTATAAGATTCCTTAATTATCCCTCTATTTCATAGTGGCTTGTCAAAACAGTAGATTTGTATTATAATAAAGGTACAAAATAACAATGAAAAGAGGTAGCTTCTTATGAACAAAGAGTCCATTTTAAAACGCTTTCTTTATTTCTTACTGGCTTTCCTAATTTTGTGTATTGAACAAGCTCCAACCATATTTGTTCGTGTTAAAGACGTGAGGGCAGTGAGTCTCCTAATTTTGGTTATGCTACTCATTAGTGCAGGAGCTCTTTTCTTAGGAAAACGCATGGGGCTTCTTGAGGGGTTCAAGACACTTTCTTCCTTAAAGGCATGGGGAATGATTGGCTTGACTTACCTAGGTATTTACATTGTTACTAGGGTAGGTGGGATGGTCATGCAAATGGAGGGTGTTAGTAATAGTACCAATCAGGCAGCCATAGAAAATGCCCATCTGAATCCCTTTGTTCTCATAACAGTTACGGTGATTATGGCACCGATTGTGGAAGAGTTGATTTTTAGAGGGCTCCTCATGGGACGTGTCTTTAATCCAGATTCTATTGTTGGGTTGACTCTAAGTAGTTTACTCTTTGGCCTTGTTCATATGCCTAATAGTATCGGTGTCTGGATTATATATGCAGGTATGGGGTTTACCCTTGGGACAGTATATCGTAAGTGTCAAAAGTTAGAGTACTGTATCATAGCTCATATGATTAACAATAGTATTGTGGTTTCAATGATGTTACTTTTACAATTTTTAGCACCATATATCAAATAAAGCTCGGAATTTTCCGAGCTTTTTACTATAATTTTTTGGCTTTGGCAATGGTTGTATCAATACTTGAAGCCACACTATGGGTAAGGCCTGTACGCTCAAGGTCCATGAGACCGGCGATAGTAGTGCCACCAGGGCTACATACCTTGTCAATAAGATCATGTGGACTGTCGCTACCTAGACTGAGATTTTCAGCAGTAGCTAGAACGGTCTGTGTGGCAATGGTCAAAGCAACTTGCTTACTTAGGCCATTTTTGACACCAGCTTTAGCCAGAGCCTCGATAAAGAGGGCGATGTAGGCCGGACTAGAGCCAGCTAGGGCAGTGAAGGTATCAAAGTCCTTCTCGGCCAATTCAACAGTAGTTCCAAAACTATCTGTGATTTCCTTGGCAACTGCCAAAAGGCCCTCGGATACTTTATCATTAGTGCAAAGACCGGTAGTACTCTTAAGAATCTGAGCATTAAGGTTCGGCATGATACGAATAAGAGGAAGGTCTGGGCTGGTGAGTGAAGCGAGGCGTTCCAAGGTTACTCCAGCAGCCATACTCATGATAGGTTGATGGAAGTTGAGACCAGCTAGTACCTTATCAAACATTTGAGGTTTGATACCTAGTATGACCAGGTCAGCCTTATCCAACAATTCCTGATGGGAAGCAGCAGCTTCAACCTCTAGTTCCTCTGCAATTTGGCGCGAACGAGCCAAGGAAGACCCTGAAATAATGATACGATGTGAGCTTGTATTTAGGCCGTTGATAATAGCTGTTGCCATTTTTCCGACACCGATAAAACCTATAATCATGGGTTACTCCTTATCTTAATAGTTTTTAATCAAATCTACTGTTGAGCGATTCAACTTCTTAACAATAGCTTGTAAGAAAGCCTGTGCTTCTAGGAAGTCATCCATCGCATAAAGGGTTTGGTGCGAGTGAATGTAGCGGGCACAAACACCGATAGTTGTTGATGGAACACCAGCATTCTTCAAGTGAGCGGCACCAGCATCTGTTCCGCCCGCAGCACAGTAGTATTGGTATTTGATACCAGCTTCTTCAGCTGTAGTCAAAAGGAAATCTTTCATATTTGGCAACATGATGTGACCTGGGTCGAAGAAACGAATAAGGGTACCATCACCTACCTTACCTTGATTACCATAAATATCACCTGCAGGAGAACAGTCCACTGCAAAGAAAACTTCAGGATCAAATTTAGTGGTAGAAACATGGGCACCACGTAAACCAACTTCTTCTTGAACATTGGCACCAGCAATTAGAGTATTATTGAGTTCTTGATCTTTAACGTTTTCCAAGAGTTCGCGAATCATGAGAACACCATAACGGTTATCCCAAGCTTTAGAAATGACATTCTTTTGATTGGCTGTGAGGATCGTTTCTGATTCAGGAATGATGACATCACCTGGAAAAACACCGTAGGCATTAGCCTCTTCTTGGTTGGAAAAACCAGCATCAAAGACGATATCAGAAACACTAGGAAGACTTGGAGCCCCACCGCTGGCACGTAAGAAATGAGGTGGTACCGAACCTGAGATGACAGGATAGATACGGCCATCACGAGTGTGTAGGGTGAAGCGTTGTGAGCTGACAACCAGTGGGTTCCAACCACCAAGTTCGACGACACGGAAAGTTCCGTCTGCCTTGATTTCTTTAATCATAAACCCAACTTCGTCCATGTGGGCAGCCACAAGCACCTTAGGGGTATTTTCTGCCCGGCTATGCTTGATACCGAAAATACCACCGAGACCATCTATTTGGACCTCATCTACAAGTGGGGTGATATTGTTGCGAAGGTAGTCGCGTACAGGAGCTTCAAAGCCTGAAGTAGCACTGAGCTCGGTTACTTCTTTAATTTTGTCAAATAGGGTAGTCATAAAATCCTCCTTGAGTAGTACTTGCTACTATTTTAGCACGATTCTTAAGAGATAGGTAGCCTCTCCCCATTCCTCTAAAATTATGGTAAAATGTTTCTTATGAAACGTAAAACATTGGCCTTGTTTGCTGGAGGCGTAGGAGCTTTAGGTCTCTTGGCAATGGCAGAGAAGTATAGACAGTCACGTGCAGAAATGAAGAAGGCTGCATTAATCCAAGATATTAGACAAGAATTATCTCACTTGGGGACTATCGCAGTCCTTTATACAAATCCCACTGATAAGGAAAATCCAGGGCTTACAGGAGGTATCGTCTTAGAGGATGGACGTGCCTATAGCTTTGTTTATGCAGAGGATATCTTGACCTATGAGGAGGAGCAGGCATGATTATTCCTAAGAATCTTGAAGAACTGGCAAGCTATGTCGAAAGTGATCAAAAGGTGGTTTTCTTTTTCACTGCCGATTGGTGTCCAGACTGTCAGTTCATCTATCCCGTTATGCCTGAAATCGAAGCCCTCCATCCAGATATGACCTTTGTGCGTGTTAATCGTGATGATTATATGGCTTTGGCACAAACTTGGAATATTTTTGGTATCCCAAGTTTTGTTGTGACTCAGAAAGGTCAGGAATTGGGACGCTTGGTCAATAAAGCTCGTAAAACTAAAGAAGAAATCACTGCCTTTTTGGCAACAGTATAAGGAGAACCCATGATTTTTGCATACAATAAGGAACAAGTTGGCGACGTTTTGTTGGTTATTTTGGAAGATACTAAAGACGTCAAACGTAGCGTAGAACGTAAAGGTAAAGTGGCGCGTGTCACAGCTGATGAAAC
>OKER01000035.1_pt1 | contig 49525 bp, 45 predicted proteins | sample 1610031 | NCBI WGS metagenome assembly OKER01 (sample SAMN04436611, study PRJEB24849) | human gut metagenome | biome: human gut; feature: NICU; material: stool | host: Homo sapiens | place: USA: Saint Louis, MO | collected 2009-12-31
AGGAAAGGTAAGGAAGAAAGTTTGATGGAACGTTCTGTATGTAGTTTTGAAGGTACATAAAATGAAAAAGCGGGATAAAAAATAAAAGTATTTTTTATCTTTTTGCTGTATATAGGGGCATAGTTCAGTTGGTAGAATAACGGTCTCCAAAACCGCAGGTCGAGGGTTCAAGTCCTTCTGCCCCTGTTAAAAAGTCTAGGAAATTAACTTTCCTAGACTTTTTCTTTTACTTATTATCACAGTCAGTTTTTTTATCCGTAGGATATCCGTTTCCCTGTGCATCTGTTCCGGGATCAGCTGATGCCGTGTCATTGCTTTTTTTAAGCGCATGATTTGTGATACCGGCCTCATAGGACCCTTTTGGAATTGTATTGATTTCTTTATCGCCTCTTGCTTTTTTCATATCGGCCTCCTTTTTCTGCATTTATATTATCTCCAAATCAGAAGAAAAGATGAAAGATTTTCAAATTAACAGAGTGTCTTTGAAAAGATAAAAAACTCATGCTATTGACAAAACAACAAAAAGGGCTGAAGATGAGATAGTGTTCGGTGAATAGGAAATTGGAAAGGATCTAAAATATGAGAAGAAAAGACAGAGAAATTACAGATTTTAATGAAATGCTTGAGATCATGAAAAAATGTGATGTTTGCAGGATTGCATTGAATGATGAAGAATTTCCCTATATTGTTCCGCTGAACTTTGGACTAGATATACAAGAAGATAAAGTTTTACTCTATTTTCATTCCGCCATGAAAGGGAAAAAACTAGATTTGATTACAAAAGACAATCGTGCGGCATTTGAAATGGACTGTGACCACAACTTTATCCTCTATGAAGAGAGAATGAGCTGTACTATGGGGTATGCAAGTATTACCGGACATGGAATCATAGAATTTGTACCTAAAGAAGATAAATATGAAGCGCTGAAGATATTAATGAGACATTACCATGCAGAGGATTTTAAATTTAATACAGATATGATAAAAGTAACGACTGTTTTAAAAATGACAGTTACAGATATGGTCGGAAAGAGGCGAAATAATATCCATTAGAAACTGCATTGCAGAGCCGGGGATCAGCCCTCTGACTCTGCAACAATTTCCTCCAGAACACGGATGAGGTCGTGAATTGTATTTAACTCCACGTTGCGTTCCAGGATCATATCCTTTAATTCGATACTGAGCGTTTCAAATTTTGGACGAAGCTCAGGAGAAACATAAGACATCTTTATCACCTCATAGAATAGTATGGGCAAACATAACGATTCTTATTAAATAAATAATTCATAAATACCTAAAATCAAGATTAAAAGGCCGGAAATTAAAGCAGCATAGTTTCCGAAAATATCAGACAGAAATCTTTTTCCTGCGGCCATACCTGTTGTGAGAAAGAATAAACTGAAAAAAAATGTGAAGGCTGAGGTAAGATATGGATTTAATCCGGTAATTCCGGCACCAAAGCCAAGACCAAGGTTATTTAAGGTCAGCGCCATTGAAAGAGCAATTAAAGAAGCAATAGGCATGGCGTGCCGCTTGGTGCGGCCAGTAGCCAAGGCCTTTTTTTCTTTTTCAGAAAGATCATCCGGTACATTCTTTTTAAAAAAGTAATCCATCATCATCCAGATACCGAGAAAAATAATAATCAGGCAGCCAAAGGTATTTGCTGTGGAAATTGATAGGATGCTCACCAGCCATTCCCCCAGGAACATAGATAGGAAGGTTCCTATGGAAGTGAGAAAAGAAATTGTAATATTATCTACAATATGATACCGGCATCCCTTAGTGCCATAGGCGGCGCCAAGAAAAAAAGCATCGATATTCGCTGAGATCGAAAATAAAATGACAGATATTAGATGCATATGAAATCCTTTTATTTTGTTGTTTTATATATAATATGGCAAAAGTAAAAATCAGTTCTAAATAAAAATATTATTACAACTGGTAATATATTTATATTACCAGTTGTAATATTGTTGGAAATATAGTATAATAATAATATCAAAAAAGTAAGATCAAGGAGGATAAAAATGGTCGGTATTTTAATTGCTACTCATGGAGGATTTGCTGAGGGCCTGTTAAGCGCAGTGGAACTGATTGCCGGAAAGCAGGAAAAGGTCGAGACTGTCGGCTTATATCACGGAGACGGAGTCGATGAATTTGAAGGTAAGATTACAGCTGCAATGGACAAGCTGGATGATGGAGACGGTGTGCTGGTATTCGTAGACATCCTTGGAGGAACACCATCCAATACCGTTATGAGGTGCTTCTCGAAAAAGGATCATATGAAAGCCATTGCAGGTATGAATATGGCGATGGTAGTTCAGGCGGTCATGATGAGAGAAGGAATGGATCTGGATTCTTTATGTGACGAGTGTGTTGAGGTTGGCAATCAGCCGCCGATTCTGCTGCATGACATGTATGCGGACATGGTAAAACAGCAGAGTGAGGATACAGAAGAAGACGAAATTTAAATTAGCTTTATGGATGCAGCCGGAAAAACCGGCTGCATTTTTTATTCTTCAGGAAAGACTTTCACGCAAAGTTGTCAAGCCCTTCAAAGAATCAGGAGTTGGGGAGATGAGGCGGCTTGCCTACTTTGCCCATCCATAAAACAAAATGGATCAGTTTAATTAAAAAGGGCACCCACAAAAAGCGGATGCCCAACCAACAAAAATGAGTTAGAGTTACCAAATTTAATCTAAGATACTGCTTGCAAAAACTTTCATAGCAGCCTTTACGTTTTCTTTCATGGCAGATTTGCCGGCAGCAATGATGTCATGGAAGAATACCTTCTCATCTCCGGCAGCGTTGATGAATTCACGAACTTTGTTTCCGCCAGCCATGGCGCTGTATGTATAGTAGTTGATCTTAGTAATTCCGTTCTGGATGGAAGTCTTGAAGTCTTCATCAGAAACACCGGAACCTCCATGCATTACGAATGGAATATCGATCTTATTTTTGATTTCTGTGATACGGTTTAAGTCAAGTTTTGGCTCTGTCAGGTAAACACCGTGAGTGGTACCGAAAGAGATGGCAAGTGCGTCAACACCAGTTCCTTCTACGAATGCCTTTGCTGTATCAGGATCTGTATAGCAGTCTTCCAAAGACGCAAAGTCTTCGGCTCCCACAGCTCCGCGTCCTTCTCCGCCTCCTACGGCTGAAGTAAAGATATGCCCTAATTCGGCTTCAACGGACACGCCGGCGGCATGTGCGATCTTGACCATTTCTTTTGTCTCTTCAAAGTTTTCTTCATAACTCTTTGCAGAAGCGTCATACATAACAGATGTAAATCCAAGGCGGATTGCCTGAACGCATAAGTCAAAGGAAGCACCGTGATCCAGATGAACACATACAGGAACAGAAGCGCGTCTTGCATAGTCCAGCATGATTGGCCCAATTTCCTGCATAGTGATTAAGTTTTCATGCACCTCTGCATGCTGGATAATGACAGGAACATTGAGTTCTTCAGCGGCAGAGATCACTGCCTGTATAGATTCCAGATTAGGAACATTGAATGCGCCGACAGCATACTTTTTCTCTTTTGCATCTTCTAAAATTTCTTTCATTGTTACTAGCATATCTTATACCTCCGTGAATCATTCATTACTTGGCTATAACAAAATTATAACCGATGGTAATAATAAAGTCAAATGCAAAATTACCAATGGTAATACTGATTGGTTTGAGAGTGAAGAACGGACAGCAGGATCTCTTTATTCTCCTTGACTGTATGCCCGGATTTAAACAGACCGGAAGTACCACCGGTAAATATGTCGGCCCCGGCCTGGTAAAGGGTATTTACCGTTGAGGGATTGACATTTCCATCAGCCTGGATGGAGACAGACATCCCGGCTTCTGACAGTCTGTGTCTCATCTCTTTAATATGTCCGAGACTGTTTTGCTGCATGGTTTGACCGGAAAAGCCCGGATTGACAGTAAGCTTTAAGATCCAGGGAACTTCTTTTGCCAAAGCAAGGAAATCGTCCGGAGGAGCAGTATCACATTTAAAGGCTAATACAGGCTGGGCACCAAATTTCCTTATCAGATCAAAGGTTTTCAGCGGATGCTCCATAGCTTCGTAGTGCACGGCTATATAATCTGCACCCAGTTTCGCAAAGCGCTCAATATAAGCATCGGGATTGTATGCGGCCAGGTGCGCCTCGATGGGCAGGGTTACCTCCGAACGCATCATTTCTAATAATGTATCCCCTAAAATGAAGCATTTGTTAAACTTTCCGTCTACCATATCATAGTGGAAAAATGATATGCCGGACTGTTCGGTTTCCACAATCTGTTCCTTTAAATGAAGTAAATCCATACAGGATACAGAAGCAGAAACACAGGGTGGATTTAATATAAGCTGTCTCATGGATGAAACCTTCCTTTCTTCTATATAAAATGAGAATAAGTTGTTTCTTACTGTTCAGTATAAGAAAGAAAATACAGGAATGCAATAAATATAACCGATGGTCATGAAGTTTGTATAATGTTTATATATTTTTTATAAATTTAAGTCACTTTTCACAAAAAGAGCGAAATATCATAAAAAAAGTTGACATTTTAGTGAGTAGTGGTAATATAGAATATAACCAGTGGTTGTATTGAAGGGCAGCCAAAAAATGAGTAAGAGTTCATATTTTTCTAACGAAGGGAGCAGGCATTATGAAGATCGATGGTATTGTATTAGTGAGGATTGATGACAGACTGATTCATGGTCAGGTTATGACTTCCTGGCTGAATTACACCAGTGCAAACAAAATCATGATTATTGATGATGAAGTTGCAAATGACGCATTTATGAAGAGCGTGCTGAAAACATGCGTGCCGGCAAATGTAAAGCTGGCAACATTCACAGTGGAAAAGGCAGCAGCAAGATTAAAGAAAGGTTTTGCAGGAGACAAATGTATTATCCTTGTAAAATATCCAAAAACATTATATCGCCTGATGAGTGAGGGAATTGTTTTTGATCACGTCAATATCGGAGGCATGGGAGTAAGCGGTGACCGCACAAAGTTCTTCCGCAACATTTCCGCTTCAGAAGAAGAAAAGAAAATGCTGAAAGAATTAGTGGAGGCAGGATCTAAAATAGGTGTGAGGATCATTGCCGAAGACAGCGAAACCGACATTTCAAAGATGCTTTAGAGGGACAGACTACATAACCAACAAGAGAAACAGAACCATATGAGAAACTATCAATGAAAGCGACGAATAAAGGAGGTTAAGTATGAAAATTACATTAATTCAAGCGCTTTTGATTGGTATCGTTTATTACCTGGGTAATATCGGTACACCATGGCTATCACTGCTGGGAAGTATCTCGGTTGTATACAAACCGCTGGTAGCCGGAACTTTAGTAGGTTTTATCTTAGGAGACCCTGTACAAGGATGTATCATCGGCGCAGCAATCAACCTGCCGTATGTAGCATTTATCTCCGCAGGAGGAACCGCTCCTCAGGACCCGGGCCTTGCAGGTACAGTTGGAACCGCATGGGCAATGGCAGCAGGAGTAAACCCGGCAGCAGCAGTAACAATCGCTCTTCCGCTTGGACTGCTCGGAACGATGGTCTGGGTAGCACATATGACCTTGGACGTAACCTTTGTACATATGGCTGATAAAGCAGCAGAAGAAGGAAACCTTGAGAAAATTTGTTTCTGGCACGTAGTACCGCCGCAAATCCTGATGTTCCTGCTCTGTGTTGTACCGGCAACCGCAGCAACTTATTTTGGATCAACGGCTGTAAAAGGAATTATTGATTCACTGACAGGACGCCCGCTGACGGTATTAACCGTAATCGGAGGACTGCTTCCGGCTCTTGGTATTGCCATGAACCTTCGTGCAATCGGAAGACCTGGTACACTCCTGTTCTTCCTTGTAGGATTTATTCTGGTCGTATATCTGAAACTGCCGGTAATCGCTGTAGCAGTATTAGCCGGAGTTATCGGATATTTCTACACAATGTTAAGTAACCAGACACCGCAGGCTGCAGCCGCCGGGGATTCCGGAGGAGCAGCACCTATAGAAGACGATGAGGAGGATTTTTAATATGGCTGAAGAAACAAAAAGAAGTTTAACAAAAAAAGAAGTCGTAAAAGCCTTCTGGAGATGGACCTTCTTCTCTCATGCAAACTACAACTATGAGCGCTTGGAGGCAACAGGTCTCGTATTTGCCATGAAGCCGGTGATTAAAAAGCTTTATGGAGACAGACCGGATGAATATAAAGCATGTATTCAAAGACATATGCAGTTCTTTAACACAGAGCCTCATATCGGAGGTGTTATTCCCGGTATTGTTCTGGCTATGGAAGAAGAGCGCGCAAACGGCGCACCGATCACTGATGAGGCGATCAACGGTGTAAAGACCGGTCTGATGGGACCTTTTGCAGGTATTGGTGATACATTATGGCAGGGTACACTGACACCGATCCTCTTAGCTTTCGGTATCAGCCTTGGATCTCAGGGAAATCTTCTGGGACCGGTTATCTACACATTGTTAATGTTCGGTATCATGTTCCCGGTAGCTTATATCTGCTGGATGAAGGGATACAGCTTAGGTAAAGAAGGTATTGAAAAGATTCTCGGCGGAAACCAGCTTCAGATGCTGATCACAGGTGCATCGGCCATGGGTGCTATCGTACTGGGTGCTCTGTCCGCACAGTTTGTAACTGTTAAGTGTTCTGCGATCATCAAGCTGGGCGCATTGAAGATGAATGTGCAGGAAACAGTATTTGATCAGTTATTCCAGGGAATCTTACCGCTGGCAGTGACGCTGTTCACCTTATATCTGCTGAAGAACAAGAAGATGAAAGCCACAACTGTTATGTTGATTCTGGTTGTCATCGGAGTTGTATTAGGTGCGGTCGGCTTCTTAGGTGCATAATATATTAAATTGTCAGAAACGTCGTGGAGGAAGAACAATGGGAGAAATGGCAAGAACCCTTGTGTTTACAGGGGAAAAGCAAATTGAGATACAGGAATATCCGATTCCTGAAGTCAGTGATGATATGGTTCTGGTAAAAACAGATGCGTGTGCAATCTGCACATGGGAGCAGAGGGTTTATACCGGAGTAAAAAAAGTAGATTTTCCGTTTATCGGCGGACATGAAATGGTCGGGAAGATTGTCAAGATGGGCAAAAATGTGGACCAGAGACAGTGGAGTGTCGGTGATTTTGTGGCAGTCGGAGTAACGCTGCCATGCAAAAACTGCTATCAGTGTAAGAGCGGAAATGAGCAGAACTGTGAACATTTTGATCACAGCAAACAGTTAGAGGGACTTCCGGAGAAAGGTATGGGCGGATTGAGTTCTCATCTCTTAGTACATCCGTCAAATCTGTTTCATTTACATGATATCACACCGGAAGAAGCAACGATCACAGAACCATTATCCTGTGTGCTGCACAGTGTAGAAACTGCTGATATTCAATTTGGCGACACCGTTGTTGTGATCGGATGCGGAATCATGGGACTGCTGCACACGATCCTTGCAACAAAACGGGGAGCCTCTGTCATTGTCTCCGACACGAATGAAGAAAGAACAAAGCTGGGCTTAGAGCTGGGCGCAAACTATGCGGTAAATCCGGCGAAGGAAAAACTGGAAGAACGCGTAAAGGAAATCACAGGCGGAAACATGGCACAGGTTGTGTTTGATACGACACCGATCTCTAAAGTTGCTGAGGACGCAGTGAAAGCTGTCGCTAACAACGGACGTCTGGTACTTTACAGTTCATTCTATCCGGATACTCCGATCTCTATCAGCCCGGATTGGCTTCACAAGAGCGGTGCAAAGCTGATGGGTACTGCAAACTCCAACACCGTAGATTTTACAAAAGCGACGAGACTGCTCTCAGAGGGAGTTGTGGATGTAAAACCGTTTGTCAGTGAAGTATATGATTTGAGTGATTATCAGAAAGCATTTGAATCTGCCATTAAGGGTGATAAGTTCAGAGTAGTATTAAAATTCTAAAGACGGGTGACCTTGTTGGTTGCCGCTGTCAGGATGCGGATGAAGCAGAGAGGGAGCCGGTTAAATAATGGCTTGCTCTCTGTTTTTCTAAACAAATGTATATTTAAAAAACCGCTTTTATCCAACAGGATTTATGGTGTATACTATAGGTATCTGGGGTAATATTCGTTAAGAACTGAGGTCTCTTATACAAAGGAGGGCGTATGAGTGAAGTGAAAAAAAAGCAGCTGCTGTATATGCAGCTGAGAGATTCCATTTTGGCAGACTATAAGGACAAGCCATACTATTCTCCTTTGCCGGGGGAGCGTGAACTGTGCGATATTTATTCTGTCAGCCGGCCTACAGTCAGAAAGGCACTTGAAATCCTTGAGGATGAAGGATGTATCATAAGGCTGACAGGAAAAGGAGCGTTTTTTATCGGCAATAAGGAGTTTGTGGATGCGAATAATGATATGAGGTTCTCAGATATTGCTTTCTACAATCAGGTTAGTCTGAGGGGAGACTATACGAGCAGTAAGGTTCTGCTGCAGAAGATTGAGATTGCAGATAAAGAGGTTGCTGTGATGCTGAGACTTCCCAAAAATGCCAAGGTGTTTCATCTGGAGCGTCTGAGGTATATCAACGGCAAATTGTATTCTCTGGCCAATGCATATATTCCCTATGAGCTTTGCCCTGAGCTTACGGAGTATGATTTTTCAGACCGTTCTCTGCACAACACACTTTGTCAGTACGGTCATGTGCCGTTTAAAGCGGACAAAACCATAGAAATTTCTAAAGCATCCGAGTATGATGCCATGCATTTGGATCTGAAACCAGGGGACCCGATCTCGATTTCTTCCACAGTGACGTACGATGAGCAGGGGAATATGCTGGAATATGCGGTGACGAGGGCTGATGCATATAAGACTCTGATACAGATGCAGGTATATAATCAGGATCACGTAAAAGACAAGGTTATGAGAGAGAAGCGCCAGTAGTACGCCGGCGCTTTTCAATTTCTTGTTGTATTATTTGTATATAAATCAAAATTTAGGGGGTTGACATCTGTCAAGCCTGCGGATATAATGAATGCATAAAGAAGAATAACTGGTGATATTTATTATTCGAGGATTGTCACTGTTCGGCAGGCAAAACCGGATTTTACGAGAAGGGAAAGTTTTTTGAGGGAAACTTGTACCGCTCTTGTAGAATTGGGTTTTTTTTCTTTTGTTCATGTTTATGAGGAGAGGCATTATGAAGATAACGAAGGTAATCAACAACAACGTAGTCAGTTCCACAGATGAAGCCGGTAATGAAGTCATTTTGATGGGAACCGGACTGGGATTTAAGGGAAAAGAAGGAAAGGTCGTTGACGAGAGCAAGATCCAGAAAATTTTTCATCTGGAAGATGCCGGAGTCAGTCAGAGGTTTAAGGAGCTGATCACAGATCTTCCGATGGAGCTTTTAAATACGTGCAGCAACATCATCATGTATGCGAAAGGAATTCTCGACACGAAACTCAATGAAAACATCTACATTACGCTGACAGACCATATCAACTTTGCGCTTCAGAGAATGGAGCAGGATATGATGTATCCGAATCCATTGAGCAGGGAAGTGAAAACGTTCTATGACCTGGAGTATAAGATCGGAGAGTATGCCCTGGGAATTGTGGAAAAAGACCTGGGAGTAAGACTTCCCAAGGATGAGGCAGTATCCATTGCACTCCATGTGGTCAGCGCGGAGTATGACACGAAGGTCCGGGATACGGTTCAGATTACCACCTTTATCAAAAATGTTATAGATAAAGTGAAAGATTATTTTCAGATGGAACTTACGGAAACTTCTCTGAACTATGAAAGATTTATCACACACCTCAAATTTTTGTCAAGAAAAGTTATGTCAGGAGGAGGGATGGACGAGATTGAACCAGAGCTCAGGAAGATGATCTCGGCGATGTATCCGGACGAATATCAGTGCAGCAGAGAGATTGCAGAGTATATTAAAAAGGAATACCGCAGAGAGATGTCGGAAGGTGAGATTGTATACTTGACAATGCATATTGAACGCATAAAAAGCAGCAATCAGACAAAGAACATCAGTAAATAGGAGGGAAATATGTTTGAGTCTTTTAAGAAAGCGTTTAAGCAGGAAGTGAGGTCGGCAGATGTACTGTCACCGATGAAAGGGACCGTGATCCCGATGAATGAAGTAAAAGATCCCACGTTTGCAGGAGAAATTCTGGGACCGGGGGTAGCCATTGTGCCGAAAGAGGGAAGAGTCGTATCCCCGGTGGACGGAAAAGTGGGAGTGATGTTTGAAACCAAACACGCGGTGAGTATTTCCGGTCCGGACGGCGTGGAGATGATCGTCCATGTGGGGATTGATACTGTCCAATTAAAGGGAAAGTATTTTACGTCACACAAGAATACCGGAGATCCGGTGAAAGCCGGGGATCTGCTGCTGACCTTCGATATGGATGCCATTAAGGAGGCAGGATATGATGTGACAGTTCCGGTGGTAATCTGTGAAAAAGGGAATTACACGGAGATTGAATGTTTCCACGGGAAAGAGACAGAAGCCGGGGAAGTGATCATCCGGTTAAGAGAAAAGTAAAGAGATGGATTTTAGTATAGAAAGGAAGATTATATTATGATGAAATATTTTCAGAAACTAGGCAAAGCGCTGATGCTTCCGGTTGCGGTTCTTCCGGCAGCGGCAATCCTGATGGGTATCGGATACCTGATCGATTCCAATGTTATGGCGGCTAACGCAGACAAAGCACCAATCGCAGTGGCAGTTTTCCTTGTGAAGGCCGGAGGGGCCATCATCGATAACCTGCCGATCCTCTTTGCAGTAGGTGTCGCACTTGGAATGACAAAGAAAAAGGACGGGGCTGCAGCACTTTCCGGCCTCGTAGCGTACTTAGTTGTCACAACCATTCTGAAAAGTGACAACATCGCCCTTCTGCTGAATATCCCGGTAGAAGAAGTAGCACCTGCATTCTCAAAGATTCAAAATGCATTTGTAGGTATTCTGTCCGGTCTGATCGCAGCGGGATGCTTTAACAAATTCGGAGAAGTACAGCTGCCGACCGCATTATCTTTCTTCAGCGGAAAACGCTGTGTGCCGATCATAACTTCAGCCCTTATGTTAGTGGTATCTGGTATATTGTATTTTGCATGGCCTCCACTGTATAATGTATTAGTCAAATTTGGGGAAAGTATCGTGGGATTGGGACCTGTGGGAGCAGGAATCTATGCATTCTTTAACAGACTGCTTATCCCGACAGGATTACATCACGCATTAAACTCTGTATTCTGGTTTGACGTTGCAGGAATCAATGATATCGGTAACTTCTGGGCTGGAACCGGAACAAAAGGTATTACAGGTATGTATCAGGCAGGATTCTTCCCGGTTATGATGTTCGGTCTTCCGGCAGGAGCACTGGCTATGTACCATACGGCAAAAGATAATAAGAAAAAGATTGCAGCAGGTTTACTGATTGCGGCAGCCTTTGCTTCCTTCTTTACCGGTGTTACAGAGCCATTGGAATTCTCCTTCATGTTCCTGGCTCCGGCACTTTATGTTGTCCATGCACTGCTGACCGGTATCTTTGTGGCAGTGGCTGCAATGCTCCATGCAACCGCAGGGTTCAGTTTTAGTGCAGGTTTGGTTGACTTTTTGTTAAGCTCCAGACTCCCTATGGCAAATAAACCGTGGATGCTTTTGATTCTCGGAGTCATCGCTTTTGTAGTATATTACGTACTGTTCCGTTTTATCATCGTGAAGTTCAACTTAAAGACTCCGGGACGTGAGGAAGATGACGATGTAGAAGAAGAGAAAAATGCAGTGCTGGCTGATAATGACTTTACAAAAGTAGCACAGATTATTTTGGAAGGTCTTGGCGGAAAAGAAAATCTGACTTCCATCGACAACTGTATTACAAGGCTCCGTCTGGAAATCAAAGACCAGGATCAGATCGATGAGAAGAAGATCAAATCTGCCGGAATTGCAGGAATCATCCGTCCGGGCAAAAACAGTATCCAGATTATTGTGGGAACGAAAGTCCAGTTTGTCGCAGATGAATTGATAAAACTTGCTGAAAAGTAAATTAAGCGTTATATTGTAAGTGATTAGGGATAACATATGGGGAGACAGCAGATACTGTTTCCCCGCATTATAGAAAGGAAGTACAAGATGAGAGTTATTAAGGGAAAAGATTACAAGGACATGAGCAGAAAAGCAGCAAATATTATTTCTGCGGAAATTATCACGAAGCCAGATTGTGTTTTGGGACTGGCTACAGGTTCCTCTCCGATCGGGATTTATGAAAATTTGGTGCACTGGTATGAGCAGGATGATCTGGATTTCAGTCAGGTAACCTCAGTGAATCTGGATGAGTACAAAGGGCTTCCAAAAGAAAATGACCAGAGCTATGATTATTTCATGCATGAATACCTTTTTAATAAGGTAAATATCAAGCCTGAAAACATCAACATTCCGAATGGTATGGAAGAAGATTCTGAAAAAGAGTGTGCAAGATATAATCAGGTGCTTGAGGACTTGGGAGGAGTTGACCTTCAGCTTCTGGGTATCGGACACAACGGCCATATCGGCTTCAATGAGCCGGGAGAAGCATTTGAGAAAGAGACTCACTGTGTGGACCTTACTGAAAGTACAATCAATGCCAATAAAAGATTCTTTGAGAAAGAAGAAGATGTGCCGAGACAGGCGTATACTATGGGAATCAAATCCATCATGAAAGCAAAGAAAATTCTTCTCATTATCAGTGGAAAAGAAAAAGCAGGCATTGTGAAAGAAGCATTTTTCGGACCGGTTACCCCGAAAGTTCCTGCATCTATCTTACAGCTTCACAATGATGTGATTCTGGTAGCAGATGCGGATGCGCTGTCAGAGGTTGAGGATTTATTATGATTATAAAGAACGCAGATGTTTTTTGTGAGGACGGAGTTTTCAGGACAAAAGATATTTGTACAGACGGTGAAAGGATCAGCAGTTCTTCAGAGAATGATGAGATTCTGGACGCCGAAGGCTGCTATGCGGTTCCCGGGCTGATCGATATTCATTTCCATGGCTGTGTAGGACACGATTTTTGTGACGGAACAGAGGAAGCTATAAGAGAAATTGCTTCTTATGAGGCAGAAAATGGAGTGCTTGCCATATGTCCTGCAACGATGACTCTGCCGGAAGAAACACTGATGACCATCGCCAAGGCGGCGGCAGCCTACAATGGGGACAGCGGAGCAGATCTGGTTGGAATCAATATGGAGGGGCCGTTTATCAATGAGGCCAAAAAAGGCGCACAGAATCCGGCCTATATCCATAAACCGGATGTGGCAATGTATGAAAGACTTCAAAAGGCATCCAATGGTCTGTTTAAGCTGGTGGACATTGCGCCGGAAAATGAGGGCGCAATGGAATTTATCCGTCAGGTTAAGGATGAGGCAGTGATTTCGATCGCACATACGGCTGCGGATTATGAAACCGCGGTCAAAGCGATTGAACATGGAGTCAGCCATGTGACGCATCTTTACAACGCCATGCCGGGGTACAGCCACAGGGCACCAGGGGTAATCGGAGCGGCATGTGATCACGGACTGGATGTCGAGCTGATCTGTGACGGTATCCACATCCATCCGAGCGCCGTGAGAACAACGTTTAAGATGTTCGGGGATGATAAGATCATTCTGATCAGTGACAGTATGATGGCTACCGGAATGGAAGACGGAACTTATCAGCTGGGAGGACAGGACGTGAAGGTGGTCGGCAATCTTGCTACTCTTGCCGAAGGAGGCGCGATTGCAGGCTCTGCAACCAATCTCATGGATTGTCTGAGAACTGCCGTTAAGACAATGGGAATCCCGCTGAACAGCGCAGTAAAATGCGCCACTGAAAATCCGGCCAGATCCATTGGCATTTATGACAGCTATGGAAGTATTTCAGAGGGGAAATATGCGAATGTTGTCCTGCTGGATAAAGATCTGGAGATCAAAGCGGTCATAAAAAAGGGAGAGATCCTGAATCACAAATAATAAAAGTTATCAGGTACCGGAGGTACGCAGAAAATGCGGACTCCGGTACTTTTTTTTCTTTCATAGGAAAGTTCTGCGACCTTCCCTATGAAAGAAAAACGCTCCGCGGGCTGTACACAGATGCGTAAGGAAATTATTTGACTGCGTCAAATCGCATCTGGCACGCAAAGTTGTCAAGCCCCTCAAAGATTGAGGGGTCTAAGAGCTTTAGTGGGCTTGCTCACTTTGTTCCTAAAATTATTAGGAGCAGTTATAAAATGAAATATAGTAAAATTAAACTATAGAAAGAGGATACAGGAAATTTTCAATGAGGAGAATGGAGGAGGCATATGTCAATTGTTCAGTGTCCGAAAGGACATAATTATGATAATGAAAAACATGCTCAGTGCCCTTACTGCAGCGGAAGTCAGGCCATTGGAATTACTGTGCCGCTTGACAATACCGGGCTGCAGGAGGAGATCCCTGCGGGGGCAGGAGAAGGGGGATTCCCGAAGACCATGCCTGTCAGCATGGAACCTGCACAGGGACAGGGGCCGGGAGTTACGGAACCTTATCAAAATGTGACTCAGGGCCTGGATATTAATGAAGAGGGAGTATCTGCAGTCACAGGATGGCTGGTATGTATCGAGGGCAAGAAAAAGGGGAAGGATTTTCGCCTTCACGGAGAACGGAATTTTGTGGGAAGGGCGGGCTCCAATGACGTTGTCCTGAACTTTGACGATAAAATCTCTTCTGTCGCCAATATTATTATTTCTTATGACGATGAGGAAAATGAATTTTACATACAGCCGGGAGAACATCAGAAAAATAACGTCAAATTAAACGGAAAACTTTTGCTGATTCCGGAAACTCTGAAGGACAATGACATTATAAAGCTGGGAGAGACAAAACTCTTGTTCCGGAAGTTCTGCAACAGTGATTTTTGTTGGGAGTGATGAAGGATGTTTGGGAGAAAGAAGAAAAAAAAGGCATCCAGGATCGGCAGGACTGTTGAAATCCCCAGGGAAAGCCAGGAGCCTGTCAAAGTCAGCTTTCCGGGCATGGAAGCGGAGTTTAAATTCGGCAATGCCCAGCACATCGGGACGAGAAAGCAGCAGGAAGACTCCTTTGGCTTTTCAGATCTGTCGGATGCAGAACTGCTGAGCAGGAGAGGGATCTGTGCGGTGCTTTCCGACGGCATGGGAGGACTTTCTTCCGGAAGAGAAGTGAGCGAATTGACGGTGCTGAGAACGCTTGAATTTTTTAAAACTATGAGTGACAAAGAGCCGGTCTGTTTACAGATGAAAGCGTTTGCTGCAAAGCTTTGTGAACAAGTCTTTGATTTATACGGAAAAGACGGGAGAGCCGGGGCGGGAGCAACACTGGTGGCCGTTTTCATATACGGGAACAGTCTTTACTGGTGTACAGCAGGAGACAGCCGCCTGTATTTGTTCCGGGGAGGACGTCTGTATCAGATGAATGAAGACCACGATTATAAAAACAGGCTTCTTGGGCGCTATATAAGGGGAGAGGGAAGCTTTCAGGAGGCGGTGAGTCATCCGCAGAAAGATGCACTCACCAGTTATATTGGCTGCCCTTTGATGGAAGAGACCGATGTAAGCCGCTTTGGATTTGTACTGCAGAACGGAGATAAGATTCTAATGGTGACGGACGGAGTGTACCATGCCCTCACCGAAGAAGAGATGGCGGGAAGAATGAGAAAAGATCCCCAGGAGGCCTGCCGGAGGATGATCATGGATGCCGTCTCAAAGAATCTTCCGGGACAGGACAATATGACTGCTATGGCGGTCAGCTACAATTAGAATGGAGGGAAGGATATGACAAAAAGGTTAAAAGTTTCAGTTCTTATTTTGTGTACGGCAGTATTTCTGTTTGCGGTACCGGTAATGGCTTCTACGCCGACAGAGGCCAAGGACAGCGTTGTATGCATCGCCATCAGGGACAGCAGGGGCAGTATGATCGGATGGGGGTCCGGATTTGCCATCGGGAAGCCGGGGAAAGATATCCAGTATATTGCCACCAATTGTCATGTGGCTCAGCCCACAGATAAATACGGAAATAAGATTCCGTGTACGCTTACGGTTTACTTTTCGGCGGCAGCACAGCGCTCTATGACTGCCGAGGTCTATTGGAAGAGTGAGGAGCATGATCTGGCGGTATTGAAGCTGCCGGAACCTACGGACCAGCGTGAGGCGATGGTACTCTGTCCGATGGAAAAGACGGATATGGACGATGACTTTGCGGCTCTGGGATACCCGGCGGCAAGTATGGCAGCCGATGTGGTCAAGTTTGATGAGAGTGACATTTCCATCACAAGAGGCGGAATATCCAAGCAGGTGCGGGTAAACGGAACAGACTGTTATCTTGTAGATGTCGAGATCAGTCAGGGCAATTCCGGCGGTCCCCTTGTGAACTCAAAAGGCCAGGTGGTGGGCGTCAATACGTTTATGATCGGTGAGAAAGCCAAATATGCCGTTGTGATCGACGAACTCATAAGAAACCTGGACCAAAATCAGGTGCCCTTTGCCGTGGCAGGGTCCAATGTTCTCCAAATGGTTCTGATCGCAGGCATTACTGCGGCAGTGATCCTTGTGGCTGTCATCATTCTTCTGGTCGTGAAAGGCAAGAAAAAGAAACAGGAACCGTCCCCACAGATTCCGGAAGGACATGAAATACCGCCGGAACCGGTAGCTTCTGCACCGGTGCCGGAACATAACAGCAGAGAGGCGTCGATCCTTGTAGCGGGAACCGGGGGAAAGCTGGCAAACCGGAAGTACAGAGTGACACAGGCCACAAAGATTGGACGGGACAGCTCAAAATGCGGTATCTCATTTCCGATAGATACAAAAGGAGTGAGTGCTGTGCACTGCGAGGTAGAACCCTCAGGCAGCGGAATCCTTCTGAGAGACCTTAACTCTACCTACGGAACATTTCTCGGCAACGGGACAAAGGTGGAACCTGGCGAAAACCGCCGGCTTAGTTCCGGAGATTCTTTTTATCTGGGAGGAGAAGACAATCGATTTGAGGTGAGATAATGGCAGAAATTGACGCATTTGTTTATACCAGTCCCGGAGGAAGGACGGTCAATGAAGATTACTGCAGTTTTGAATTGGGCAGCGGGCGGTCCTCTTTTGTGGTAGCCGACGGGCTGGGAGGTCATGAAAAAGGAGAGATAGCCTCAGAACTCGCAGGCAGGTTTATGATGGAACGGTTAATGTGTATGGATCAGATTACCGTTGAAAGCCTGAAAGAAGCGCTGAGGGAGACGAATCAGTGTGTATTGGACGGACAGAATCAATACCCCGGAATGCGGACTACAATGGCAGCAGTGATTGAAGAAAAAGGACAGTTGTGGGAGTGTCATACAGGGGACAGCAGGATTTACCTTTTTAAAAACAGGTGCCTTTATTTCCAGTCCAGGGACCACTCGGTCGTACAGCTCTCTGCCGAGATGGGCGATATTTCACCGGAACAGATCCGGTTCCATCCGGACAGGAGCAAACTCTTAAAAGTTCTTGGGGACTCTCAGGAACTGAAGATTGCGCCGTCGCCGGAGAGTTTTGCTTTAGAACCGGGAGATGCTTTTCTTCTCTGTACCGATGGCTTTTGGGAATATGTGTGGGAGACAGAGATGGAGGCAGATCTGGTCAAATCGGAAACTCCCGAAGAGTGGATTGTCTTTATGGTGAAGCGGGTGCTGCTGAAGGCACCCTCAGACCATGATAATTTTACGGCAGCGGCAGGGATGGTCCGGTCTCTCTGAAAAAATGTGAAAGGATGATATATATGGTTTATGCAAATTTTGGCAAACGTCTGCTGGCCTATTTGATTGATGTTCTGATGCTCAATGTACTGTGCGGAATGATTATCATCTTCTATGGCTACTATGTATATATGGCCGTATTTTGGGTGGCTGGCGCGCTTTATTATATTTTATTTGAAGGGAGCAGCTGGCATGCGACACTGGGGAAAAGAGCCATGGGAATTTCAGTGGTGGACGGAAGCGGAAACGGAATAGAATATGGGACCGCGGCAGTCCGGTACCTGGGAAGGATACTTTCATCCCTGACGGTTTTTGTCGGATATTTGATGGCGGCATTCACGGAGAATTCTCAGGCACTGCACGATAAGGTGGCGGGAACTTTTGTCATCGATGGTTCTCCTGTGCCGGGTAGATATCAGACAGGAGCCGGGCAGGCAGGGAATTTTTCCGGAGGACAGAGCGGCAGGCAGATCGTGGGGATCAGCGGTGAATTTGCGGGCAGAGCGGCAGCGGTTTCCCCGGCGGGTACTATGATCGGCAGAGATCCAGTGGCATGTCAGATCGCCTTGTCAGCATCGGCACCGGGAGTGTCAAGACATCACTGTCAGGTGGACTATAACCCTCAGACAAGGATGTTTATACTGAATGATCTGGGGTCTACCTACGGAACATATTTATTAAACGGAACCAGATTAAAGAGCGGACAGCCGGCCGCGCTTAAGTCCGGGGAGCGCTTCTGTGTAGGCAGCAAAGCAAATATTTTTGAGGTGAGATAGGAGGCGGGACCATGCATCATGTAGAGGATTTGTATTTATGTGAATATTGTTTTGCGAAGTTAAGCGGCGGGGAAGATGTCTGTCCGGTGTGCGGCTTTCAAAAAGATACATATGAGCCAGAAGCAGGTGTACTGCCGGCAGGAGAGATTTTGGCGGGAAAATATTTAATTGGGAAAATGCTGGGCCGTGGAGGCTTCGGTGTTACGTATCTCGGATTCGATATTCCCGGGAAGAAAAAAGTAGCCATAAAAGAATATCTCCCGGATGGTCTCGCCGCAAGACAGCCTGGACAGACGATGATCTCTGTCTATACCGGAGAAAAAGAAAATCTGTTTAAAAAAGGGGCCGAACGGTTTTTTGAAGAGGCAAAAATGGTTTCCAGGTTTAATGGAAATCCAAACATTGTATCTGTCTATGAGTTCTTTTATGAAAATCAGACGGCCTATTTTGTCATGGAATACCTGGACGGAATGGATCTGAAAAAATATACGGCAAAAAATGGCGGAAAGCTGGAAGTCGATGAGGCCGTGCGGATCATAGAGCCTATCATGGATGCGCTGACGGTTGTACACAGTGCCGGAGTCCTGCACCGGGATATTTCTCCGGACAATATTTTTCTCACAAATGACAATGAGGTAAAATTGATCGACTTCGGCGCTGCCAGACAGGTGATCGGGGAACAGAGCAAAAGCCTTTCCATCGTATTGAAACAGGGGTTTGCTCCGATCGAACAGTATCAGACCCATGGACATTTCGGGCCCTGGTCAGATATCTATGCCTTGTGTGCTGCCTTTTATTTTATGATTACAGGCAAGGTTCCGGAGGCCGCCATGGACCGGATGGAATTAGATCAGCTTATGCCTCCGTCTGCCATGGGGATTGAGATTCCCATCTCTTTAGAACAGATATTGATGAGAGGGCTTTCGTATAAAGCTGCCGACCGGCCCCAGAGTGTGATCGAACTGAAAGCCGGGTTCATGGAGGCGCTTCCAAAGCAGGAAGAGGAGCCGGGGGAAACGCCGGTCTACATAAATCCGTATTCTGTTCAGGAGTCTAGCAAAGAGGAACCGTTTACCGAAGAAAAGACGCAGGAGAGCAAAGGATTTCTGTTTGACAAAAATGAAGATTATTATCAGAGAGAATTCTCAAAGATCAGGGAAGGGAAACGGGCAGGATTTCACGTACCGGCTTTTTTCCTGACATTCTTTTGGATGTTTTACCGTAAAATGTTTCTTGGGGGAGGGATTGTTTTAGGTTTCCTTATAGTTTTTCAGGTCATAGCTGCGGGCGCGGCAGGGACATTTGCAGGTTCTGATGCCAGTATGATATTTATGGTCCTGTGCTGCGCGGCAGGCTTAGGAGCGGGTATCCTGTGCGGGCTCATGGGCAATTCCTTCTATTATAAATATTATGAGAAGGTCAATCTTCAGGCCAAGATACAGGGAGAGCAGATCTACCGAAAGAAGAGCGGTGTCTTAACCGGAGCGCCTATGGCGGGAGTGATGGTTGGAGCTTTTATTGTAAATGGACTGTTTGCAGTGATTTCCTCCCAGGTTCTCGGAAACCTGACCAATTCATATCCTTCTTCCTCACGGGCAGGAACCGGAAATACCGGCAGTTCTGTATCCACCACATCCCAGGGCGATCTTCACAAGGCGGTTGTGCAGGATATCAGAAATCAATATTATAACGATGAAGAAAAAGGTGCAACGGTCGGCCAGGTATTTGATCTTTATTTTGACAACGGAAGATGGGATGCAGTAGGCACCGACTCCTCCAGCTATCATGTGACCTTTCAGGGGCAGGCGTATTATGCCAACCGTCTCAGGAGTTTTCAGTTTGAGTTTGCCATGGAAGGGCAGGAGATGACGTGTAAAAAGATCCTGATCGGCGGCACGGAGATCGCGTCTGACAAATGGAGTTCTCTTTTAAAGGTCATTGAAATGTATTATAAGGGCATGTCTGCAAAATCAGTGGATGCGGCGCTGAATCTCATGTTTGTCAACCAGAGGGTATATACGACTCTTCCGGAAGCACAGTATCTGCTGAGAAAGTCCGGACTTACTTACCAGATGAAAACCAACCGCAGCGGGGAAAGGAAAGAATTGTCTGTGGCGGGAGGGAAAGCGTCGCTCAGGTTTTATAAAACGGTGCGCACTATGGATACAGTTCCGTATGGAAGTTATCTCTTGATCGTCAAGGACCAGAAGGCAGATGCCACAGCGTTTCTTACTTATTGTATGGGGTGGAGCACTTCTTCCGCCACTCAATTTTATTCAGGCACTGACCGGTACCGCCTCAGCGAGAGCGGGCTGAAAAACAAATCGGAGACCGAACTTATGATCATGAGAAACGAGATTTTTGCAAGACACTACCGGAAATTTGAAGATCCGCTGCTTCAGGCTGTTTTTCTTACAAAAAACTGGTATCGCGCCGTATATTCCGATAGCCAGTTTAAAGAAAACTGGAATGATGCGGAGGAATATAACTTAAAATTAATCGTGAAAGTAGAAGAGGATCTGGGATATCGATGAAAAACAGGATGAAAATTTTAGCCGCGTCAGTGTTGATTTTATGTGCGGCAGTGATTGGATTTGCAGTGCTTTATTTTGTTCGGGGAGACGGAAAAAATAAGAACGGTTTATCCGGTACAAAAAGGACTGCATCGAAAAAGACAACTCAAAAGCCAACCCAAAAGCCTGAGAAAAAGACCTATATTGTAGTCATTGATCCGGGGCATCAGAGAGAACAGGATACGTCAGAGGAGCCGATCGGGCCGGGAGCCAGTGAGACAAAGCCGAAAGTCTCCTCGGGTACGAGCGGAGTTTCATCAGGGCTTCAGGAACATGAGCTGACTCTTCAGGTCTCAAAGAAACTAAAAAAGGAACTGAAAAAGAGGGGCTATACTGTATATATGACCCGGACAACAGCGGATGTGAACATAAGCAATGCAGAACGGGCGGGCTACGCAAAGAAAATGGGAGCGGACATTTTTATAAGGATTCATGCAAATGGTTCAGAGAGCCATGCGGTCAGAGGAGCACTTTCCATGGCACCGTCTAAGAAGAATCCATATGCAGCTTCCCTGGCGGTCAAATCTCAAAAGCTTTCCAGAATGGTTCTGGACGAATATTGTAAGGCCACGGGGATGAAAAACAGGGGAGTCATGCTGACAGACCAGATGAGCGGCATTAACTGGGCTTCTATGCCGGTTACAATCCTGGAAATGGGCTTTATGAGCAATCCAAAAGATGATATGGCCATGAAAGAGAAAGAATTTCAAGAGAAAATGGCAGCAGGAGCGGCAGCCGGCATTGATCGTTATGTACAGGAACTTGAGAGTGAGGAGGACCGGTAACAGGTCCTCTTTGTTTAACATTTTTCTGAAAAAATATGGACTAATTCTTTTTGGCTTTTCAGACCCAGCTTTTTTAGAACAGAGGTCTTTTGGTTGGCGATCGTCTTAGATGAGGACTGCAGGTCCACCGATTTGCCAAGCATCAGATCGAAAACCGACTTTTCAGCGGGAGAAAGGCAGGAAAGAATTGCGGCATGGATCAGATACTTTTGAGGGGTGCTGCCGCAGGCGGTATTTCGGATCGTGTCTGTGAGAAGTTCAAACTGACTTTTAAAAACATAGGCAGAGGCAAACGATCCGACACAGGCATCGATGACAATTTCTGGATCTTCAAAGGCAGTCAGAATGATAATTTTTGCATCAGTTGCAAGCCGGATCTGCCTCCCTGCTTCGATGCCGTCTAAGTCTGTGGAGGACAGATTTAAGTCCATCAGTACGATATCAGGCTGAAGTTCCATGGCCAAAGCCAAGGCATGGGAAGCATCCTGACACTCGCCCAGAACAGAAAAACCATCCAGTGTACTCAGTGTATTTTTTATGAGATAACAAAAGTCAAGATCATCTTCAACAATTAAAATTCGAATAGTGTTAGTTTTCATGGCTCAGTCCTCTCTTCTGGCGAACCAGACGGTACTTTAGGGGAAAATAGAGAAAGAAGATGGTGCCTTTCCCCGGGATACTCTTTACTTTGATCGCTCCATGGTGTTCTTTCATCACTTTCGTGCAGTAGTAAAGGCCGAGACCCAGGTGATGATTGGTAGTCTTTGTCGTATGATACGGTTCGAATAAATAAGGAAGTTCCTCTTTCGGGATGCCGCATCCCTTATCTTCAACAGAGATGACGGTTTGTCTGCGCCCTGCCTGTTCGACACATGTCAGCTTGATTTCGCCTTTGGAAGCCGAGGCCTCGATGGCGTTGTTGAGCAGATTATTCATGACCTCCAGGACGTGGGAACTGTCGCAGAGCAGATACAGATCCCGGGGACAGCTGACGGAAAACCGGATGCCCTTCCGCATATCTGTTGGGATATTTTGAATGCTTTGTTCCAGCAGGGGACGGACGGGAGTTTCTTTCAGATCCAATGAAATTCTGTCGGAATAAATTTTTGTCTTGTTGACGAAATTCGTCAGATGGGAGACGGACCGGGAGAGGATATCGAGTTCTTCCCGGATTCCTTCCGGATGTTTCTGCTGCATGATGCGCAGACACCACTGAATTTTTGAAAGCTCATTTTTTAGTGCATGTCCCACATATTGGGCATTCTTCTGAATCACGGCCTCACTGCCAGTCCAGTCATAAGTTTCCCGTTTCAGTCTGGTACCGAGAATCCCATCTTCAAATAAATTTTTGACGTAGTAGAGCAGAAGAAGGAAAATGATGAAGATATTGCCCTGCCATACTTTAAACAGGCCCCTGAGTCCCAGCAGATGAATGGCAAACGCGCTGAACAGCCAGTACCAAAGGGGTGTCAGCACAACGACTGCAGCCATTTTCCGCTGCCGGTAATTAGCCTGGAGCCGTTCACGGACGAGGGTGCTCAGCAGAAGAAATGTCATGAAAATACCGCAGCTCCAGTTATATATGGCGGCCAGGAGATAATAAGTACGGTCGTTCAGCTGGTAAAATCGCGTGTCTGCAATCGGATATACAACGGAGAAAATGACCGCAGGGACAAAGGTAATAAATCTTAAAAGGCGGAATGATTTCGGATGCCTCTGGTCAAAATTACTGAAATAGAAACTGAACATGATGGAACACGGCATGGCCAGATAGTAAAGAACTCCGGTGAGCACAGAGTAAATATGATAAGAAAGTTCCGGACTATAAAAAGAGAGATCCGCAGTCAGGGAGGGGTCCAGGGAAAAATAAAGATATTCTTTAAATACGCCCATACTGAAACAGAATCCCGCAAAAGCACACCACTGATTAGACTTGTTTCTCCTGTTGGAGAGATAAACAAGCAAAAACAATGCCCATACAAGAATAGTGAACAATAACAGGGCAGTTCCGGGCATGCCCCTGGATGTGCCGACTCCCATAATTTTTTCCTCCCATAAATTTCATCAATTCTATACTAATATAATCTAAAAAAATCGTCTACATCCTGTCTGGAATTTCTTCCTAAAGTTTATAGGAAGATAATATTTAGCGAATGAATTGTTTGCGTACAAATAAAATTTCTCAAAACTCTTTTTTTCTTTGGAATATTTGTGTATAATAACCCGGGAGGGGAATAGAATAATGGTGAAAAAAAGATGGATGGCAATCGTTCTTATGGCAGTGCTCATTTGGAATATGGCAGGAACAAATTTAGAAACCCGAACGGCCTATGCAGCGTCTAAACAGACAATATGGCAAAAAAAGTTCAGTCAGTACCGGTATAACAAGTCAGTAAACCAGCTGATTTTTGTGAAATACAAAAAGAAATCAAAAGCAACTGTCTATATGTATCAAAAAAGAGATCATAAATGGAAGCGCATTTTGAAATGTAAAGGTTATGTAGGGAAAAAAGGAATCAACAAGAAGAGGGAAGGAGATCTGAAGACACCTTCCGGCACTTTTGGATTCACAGGTGCTTTTGGGATCAAAAAAAATCCGGGTGCAAAGATGAATTATACCAGAGTCAATAAGTACCTCTACTGGTGCGGGGATAAAAAATATTATAATCGGCTGATAGACGTGAGAAAAAAGAAGCACCGCTGCCGCGGAGAGCATCTGATTGACTATAAACCACATTATTATTATGGAATGTTTCTTAATTATAATCCAAAACATAAATATAAAAAAGGATCTGCAATATTTCTCCACTGTAAAGGAAAGAAGCCGTACACGGCAGGATGTATTGCAGTAAGCCGGAAGAACATGAAGAAGATCATAAAAAATGCGGAATCTGGGGCAAGGATCTGCATTTACCGAAAATAAAACTGAAAGTTACCAGGAGGAAAGACAAATGGAATATGAAGGAATGGTGTACAGACCGCCCAGTGAGGCATACAGTCTGATCATACAAGTGACCATCGGATGCAGCCAGAATGACTGTATCTTCTGTAATATGTACAAAGAAAAAAGATTCAGGATGAGGCCGCTTCAGGATGTTCTGGCCGATTTCAGGGAGGCAAGAGAGTACTACAATTCAATCGGAAAGATTTTTCTCGCAGACGGAGATGCCCTGATTTGTAAAAATGAATATCTGAACGAGATTCTTAAATATATTCGTGAAGAAATTCCGGAATGCCGGCAGGTCACCTGCTATGCTTCCCCTAAGAGTGTCATGATTAAAACAAAGGAGGAACTTCGGGAACTGAGAGAAAACGGCCTGGATATGGTATACATGGGCCTGGAATCGGGAAATGCCCAGGTGCTTAAGTTCATGAAAAAGGGAGCCACGCCGGATGAGATGATACAGTCTGCATCCAAGATAAAACAGGCGGGTATCCGGCTGTCAGTGACGGCTATTTCGGGGCTGGGAGGAAAAAAGCTGTGGATGGAGCATGCGGTTGATACAGGGAAAGTTTTTTCTGCAATGAAACCGGATTATATAGGCCTGCTGACATTGATGATAGAACCCGGACTTCCGCTGGAAGAAAAGATCAGAAGCGGAGAGTTTGAACTGATCACTCCCTATGATAATCTGAAAGAGACAAAATTGATGCTGGAACATATGGACTGTCCGGGATGTATCTTCCGGTCCAACCATGCGTCCAATTATGTCAATTTGAGAGGAACCTTGAATGAAGACAGGGATAAAATGATCGCGAAGCTAGATGAGGCGATACAGGGCAATCTGCATTTGAAAGAAGAATGGATGAGAGGATTTTAAATTCTTCAGTGACAGAAAAAAGAAGGAAAGTGTAATTACATGTACATTTTCCTTCTTTTTTTATATTAAAGCTCAATAAATTCCGGTGACTGGTTCTGGAAAACGGTATAGAACCGGAAGCCGAGAGAAGTGAGGAGTTCCCGGAGCTTTGGAAAGTCGTATGCCATATGCTCCGGACAGTGTCCGTCAGAGCCGATCGTCAGAATCTCTCCCCCCAGTTCCAAATAGCGTTTGAGAATATCTGGATGGGGGTTCGGATATCCAAGACCATACTTATATCCGCCGGTGTTGACCTCGATCCCTTTTCCGTCTTCTATGATGGTTTTTAAAATTTCTTCGATCAAATCGGCGTAATCCTGATAGATAAACTGATAGTTTTTATCGGGACAATAGCGCACGGCATAGTCCAGATGACCATATACGCAGTAGTCATGATAGACTTTGACATTCTGGAGTATCACCTCTAAATATCTTAAAAGACCTTTTTTTCCAGGATATGTTTCAAAATATATAGGTTCATATGGATCCATTTGGTCAACAATATGAGTAGAACCGATGATGAAATCAAAATCATCAGAGCGGGCAAAATCCCGGCATTTGTCATAAGTTGTCGGCATCAGTCCGATTTCGGCGCCGAATAAAATCTTTATCCGGTCATTGTATTTGTCTTTTAATGATAATAATTCAGATTTATATGAGGGTAGATCCACCAGAAAATCAAAATTTTCTTTATTTTCAGGATAACCGTAATCCTGATGTTCTGTAAAACAGATTTTGGTGAGACCAAGGTCTATGGCTTTTAAGATCATGGATTCCATTGAAGCCTGTGAGTCAGAAGAGTGACTGGTATGTAAATGAAAGTCTGAATGAATCATGGCGTCTCCTTTATATTTAAAAATATGATTGGTTTTAATCTTATTATATATAATTATTAAAAAAAATACATGAAAATCAGATAAGTTACAAAAGTTTTACTTTAAATGAACAATTACCTTATGTTAAACTAAAGATGTTTAATACAGGAGGAAAAAAAATGAGTACATTAGATCATCTGGGGAACCTGTTTGCCTTTGCCGGCGGATTAGGTATGTTTCTCTATGGAATGAATGTGATGGCGGACGGACTGCAGAAGACTGCCGGCAATAAGATGCGGCAGCTGCTGGGATATCTGACCAACAACCGCTTCTTAGGAGTTTTAGTGGGAGCTTTGGTCACTGCCATCATCCAGAGCAGTTCGGCAACTACCGTTATGGTCGTAGGTTTTGTGAATGCAGGCATCATGAACCTTACCCAGGCAGCAGGCGTTATTATGGGTGCGAACGTCGGAACTACGATCACCGCATGGCTTGTATCGGCAAATGAATGGGCAGGGGCGCTGAAACCTGAATTTTTTGCACCGCTGATTTTAGCCATCGGAGCATTTATTGTAACTTTTTCAAATAAACAAAAGTTAAACCAGAAGGCAGAGATTGCCGTAGGTTTCGGTGTTCTCTTCATCGGACTCTCTTTTATGTCCAGTTCCATCGGGGTATATCAGAGCAGCCCTATTTTCGCAAAGGCTTTTGAAGTTCTCGGGGGGAATCCTATTTTAGGAATTCTTGTAGGAGCTGTCGTTACAGCGATCATTCAGAGTTCTTCCGCATCCGTGGGTATTCTCCAGACACTTGCCATGAAGGGCATTGTAAACTGGCGCTCCGCCGTTTTTATTACGCTGGGGCAGAATATCGGTACATGTATCACGGCTCTTTTATCCAGTGCGGGAGCAAATAAAACCGCAAAAAGGGCGGCGGTGATCCATTTATCTTTTAACATCATCGGAGCTGCTATCTATGGAATTATCATGACCATTTTCTTCGGCGTGTTTGACCATTTGGCCATGCAGCATATTTCGAGTACGGAGATCTCTATTTTCCATTCTATCTTCAATGTATCAGTTACCGTACTGCTGTTCCCGTTCGCCAATGTATTGGTGAAACTGTCAGGACTGATTATCCATGAAGAGCCGGAAGATGAGGAAGACGAGGAAGTAGAAGAGATGGTGCTGCGCCACCTGGATCCGCGTATCTTAGAAACTCCTTCTTTTGCGGTGGAAAACGCAGTCAAAGAAGTAGTGCGCATGGGTGACATCGTTCTGAAGAATATGAAGCGTGTTACAAAGGAAGCTATGAATCCGCAGCCGAGTGAGAAACAGCTGGACAAGGTGTTCAGGGATGAAAAGGTCATCAATCATTTAGAAACTATGATCACCGGATATCTTGTGAAGATCAGCAATCTGGCGCTGACGGAGAAACAGAGTAAAATTGTCACGGATTTATTCTACACTATATCGGATATTGAAAGAGCGGGAGATCACGTAGAGAATATTGCTGAATTTATGCAGACGAAGCATGACGACAAAATTGCATTTTCTGATCTGGCAAAGGACGAATTGCACAAAATGACGGCACAGGTCATTAAAACATTTGATTATGCCATCAGAGCGATTGAGAAAGATGATGTGGAAATTGCAAAACAGGCCATTCAGGGAGAGGAAGAAGTAGACAGAATAGAAAAACAGTACCGGAAACAGCATATTAAACGGCTGGAACGGGAATCCTGCCTGCCGGAGGCTGGTGTGATCTATATTGATATGATGACAAGTCTGGAGCGTATTTCTGACTATGCAGACAATATTGCCAATTATATCATTGATGAGAATGAGAAATAAAGCTTTTGGTAATCTTGTACAAAGATATGATTTTGTATACATGAGAGAAATGCTAAAATAGACTTGATATTTTTGGACATATTGTTTAAAATAAAAAGGAAGTTTGTCAATAGATTGACAATTGACAGACAACATTAAATTATTCATTCAAGACTTAGGAGGAATTGAGATGGCAGTAAAAGTAGCGATTAATGGATTTGGACGTATTGGACGTCTTGCATTCAGACAGATGTTCGGAGCTGAAGGTTATGAAGTTGTAGCAATCAACGATTTAACAAATCCTAAGATGTTAGCACACTTATTAAAGTATGATTCTGCACAGGGAAGATACGCATTAGGCGACAAAGTAGAAGCAAAAGAATCTTCTATCGTAGTAGACGGAAAAGAAATCGAAATCTATGCAGAAGCAGACGCAACAAAACTTCCTTGGGGAGAATTAGACGTAGACGTTGTATTAGAATGTACAGGATTCTACACATCTAAAGACAAAGCATCTGCACACGTTCAGGCAGGAGCTAAAAAGGTTGTTATTTCTGCACCGGCTGGAAACGATCTTCCAACTATCGTATACAATGTAAACCATGATACACTGACAAAAGAAGATACAGTCATCTCAGCAGCTTCTTGTACAACAAACTGCTTAGCACCTATGGCTGATGCACTTAACAAGTATGCAGCAATCCAGTCTGGTATCATGTTAACAGTACATGCTTACACAGGAGATCAGATGACTCTTGACGGACCTCAGAGAAAAGGTGACTTAAGAAGAGCACGTGCAGCTGCAGTGAACATCGTTCCTAACTCTACAGGAGCTGCAAAAGCTATCGGATTAGTTATTCCGGAATTAAACGGAAAATTAATCGGATCTGCTCAGCGTGTACCGGTTCCTACAGGATCTACAACACTTTTAACAGCAGTTGTTAAAGGTGACAATGTAACTGTAGAAGGAATCAACGCAGCTATGAAAGCAGCAGCTACAGAGTCTTTCGGATATACAGAAGAAGAATTAGTATCTTCTGACATCATCGGAATCAAATATGGTTCATTATTCGATGCAACTCAGACAATGGTTACTGAAGTTGGTGACGGATTATACGAAGTTCAGGTTGTTTCTTGGTATGACAATGAAAACTCTTACACAAGCCAGATGGTAAGAACAATCAAATACTTTGCAGAATTAGCATAATTATCAGCACTGTGGATGCGGACAAGCTTCGCGATTCAGTGCAGTTATAAAGACTCAAACGGGTCCGGTCTTTTTGGACCGGACCCGTTTCTTGTATTTTAAGAAAGCGATCCGACAGGATAGGCATTCGATTTAATCCTATAAGAAATCCCAGGAGGAAAGAACATGTTAAACAAAAAATCAGTAGATGATATCAACGTAAAAGGAAAGAAAGTCTTAGTGCGCTGTGACTTCAACGTTCCGCTTCAGGACGGGAAGATCACAGATGAAAACCGTTTGGTTGCGGCCCTTCCTACATTAAAGAAGTTAATCGCAGACGGCGGAAAACTCATTCTCTGCTCTCATTTAGGAAAGCCGAAAGGAGAGCCAAAACCGGAATTATCTCTTGCACCGGTAGCAGCACGTTTGAGTGAGTTATTAGGTCAGGAAGTAAAGTTTGCAGCAGACGATAACGTTGTAGGACCGAATGCGAAAGCAGCGGCAGATGCAATGCAGGACGGAGATGTCATTTTACTCCAGAATACACGTTACAGAGCAGAAGAGACAAAGAATGGGGAAGAATTCAGCAAAGAACTTGCAGGCCTCTGCGATGTATTTGTAAATGATGCTTTTGGAACTGCTCACAGAGCTCACTGTTCTAACGTGGGAGTTACACAGTTCGTAGACACTGCAGTTGTAGGATACTTAATGCAGAAAGAGATCGATTTCTTAGGAAATGCAGTCAACAATCCGGAACGCCCTATGGTAGCGATTTTAGGAGGAGCCAAGGTTTCCTCTAAAATTTCTGTTATCAACAATCTTTTAGACAAGGTTGATACACTGATCATTGGCGGCGGTATGGCTTATACATTCATGAAAGCATTGGGAGAAGAAGTCGGAGATTCCTTACTGGAAGCTGACTACTTAGACTATGCAAAAGAAATGATGGATAAAGCAAAAGAAAAAGGTGTGAACCTGCTGATCCCTGTTGATACCGTAGTTGCTGATGACTTCTCCAATGACGCCAACATCAAGACCGTAGAGAGAGGCGGAATTGAAGCAGGATGGCAGGGACTTGACATCGGACCGAAGACAAGAGCATTATTTGCGGATGCCTTAAAAGATGCAAAGACAGTTGTATGGAACGGACCTATGGGATGTTTCGAGATGCCGAACTTTGCGGCAGGAACTGTGGCAGTTGCAGAGGCACTGGCTGAGATTGATGCTACAACGATCATCGGCGGAGGAGATTCCGCAGCAGCAGTAAACCAGCTTGGTTTCGGTGATAAGATGACACATATTTCCACAGGCGGCGGAGCATCTCTGGAATTCCTGGAAGGAAAAGAATTACCGGGTGTTGCAGCGGCAAATGATAAATAAGCTTTTTAACTATCAAGGAAAGTAATCGGAGGGTATACCATTATGCGTAAAACAATCGTAGCAGGAAACTGGAAAATGAACAAAACACCTAGCGAGACAGTAGCTTTAGTAAATGAATTAAAGCCATTGGTAGCGAGTGAAACATCTGATGTAGTATTCTGCGTACCGGCAATCTGTATTCCGGCAGCGATCGAAGCTGCAAAAGGAAGCAACATCAACATCGGTGCTGAGAACATGTACTATGAAGAGAGCGGTGCTTACACAGGAGAGATCGCTCCAAACATGCTGACGGACTTAGGTGTAAAATATGTCATCATCGGACATTCAGAGAGAAGAGAATATTTCGCTGAGACAGATGAGACGGTTAATAAAAAAGTTTTAAAAGCTTTTGAACACGGAATCACTCCGATCGTTTGCTGCGGAGAAACTCTTGCTCAGAGAGAACAGGGCGTAACCATTGACTTTGTTCGCCAGCAGATCAAGATTGCATTCCAGGGTGTGACTGCAGATCAGGCAAAGACTGCTGTTATCGCTTACGAGCCAATCTGGGCAATCGGTACAGGAAAAGTTGCAACAACAGAGCAGGCTCAGGAAGTTTGTAAAGCGATCCGTGAGTGTATCGCAGAAGTGTATGATCAGGCTACTGCTGACGCCATCCGCATCCAGTACGGCGGTTCAGTGTCTGCTGCAAGCGCACCGGAATTATTCGCACAGGACGACATCGACGGAGGATTAGTCGGAGGAGCTTCTTTAAAACCGGACTTTGGTAAGATCGTAAATTATAAGTAGAGAGATAAAGCTGCTGCAGAAATTATTTGCAGCAGCTTTTTGCTTTAAATTGGTTTAGAGAAAAGGGGAGTAAGATTATGAAAAAGAGATATATAATAATGACATTTTTTTTGATGGCAGGCTTATTTAGTTGTCCTTCAATTTATGTCAAGAAAGTTGAAGCAAAGGGAAAGACTTATACAATCAGCCCAAATAAAATTCCAAAGTCCGTTAAAAAATCTTCTGCCTACAATAAAAACACCAGGAATTCTCTTCAGATACAATATTATTTAAAGAAACTGCAAAAAGGAGGTGGCAGACTGGTTCTGAAAAAGGGGACATATAAGATCTGTTCGACTCTCTTTGTACCATCGAATACAACAATAGAACTTAAAGAAGGTGCAGTACTAAAGAAAATAAACAAAGGTAAAAGCAATTATAAGCCTACGAAAAATATGTTTTTGCTCTGTTCCTATAAAAACAGAAATAAAACAAATGCATATAAAAAGTTTAACGGGCCCAAAAATATTAAATTTATAGGTCACGGAAGTAAGTCGGTTATCGATTTATCTTATATAAAGGGGGCACATGGAGTATCTGGTTCACATAATCAGAATGTGACTTTTCAAAATATAACCTTCAAGGGACAGAATGGAGGACATTATATTGAGATCGCCGGAGTGAAAAATGTAACAGTAAAAGATAACAGATTTCTTTCTGCTAAATCCAGTACAAGGAGTTCTGCATACAATAAAGAAGCAATTAATATCGATACACCAGATAAAGCCACCGGTGGATTTACACTTAAGTGGAGCAAAAAAGACCAGACTCCGAATGTAAATGTCATGATCACTAATAATGTATTTGACGGAGTGAATCGTGCAATCGGAACGCATAAATATTCACAAAAGAAAGACAAAAAAGGAAAATATTCGAAGTCTTCGGTAAATGTTTATCATCAGAACATACAGATTAGAAATAATCAGTTTAAAAATATTTACGATAATGCTGTCTTTATGATGAATTGGGAAAATACGACGATAGATTCAAATCAGTTTTCAAAAATTGGTATGAAAAATAAAAGAAATACGAATACGGCAAAACACGGTGTAGCAGGAGGAGGCGTCAAAAAGCTGACATTGACAAATAATCGTTTTATACAAGTGAGAAGCAGCGTTGTATATCTGAGGAGAACTGCGAATAACGGCTCAGGAAGTAAATATTATCCTCTTCTTGTTTATGTGACAAGTGCTGAACTGCAGAAGATGGGGAGCAATTCTGTTTTAAACTGCAGCAGAGATCCTATTTATCCGTCTTATGATATTCTGATGTTTAAAGGGGATGGTAATCGCTCCAGAGACAATGCTTACGGGATGAATTTAAAGAGTGGAAAAATAATAGCTGGGATAAAATAGTCTATAGTCAGATTCAATCTGTTATTGAATTTATAAAAAATAATCGTTATAATATTAACGGATTATAAATTGACAGCCAATGAAGATAAAGGAGATTATAATGAGCAAGAAACCTACCGTTTTAATGATTTTAGATGGTTACGGATTGAATGATAAGAAAGAAGGCAACGCGATTGCGGCAGCCAATACACCGGTCATGGACGAACTGATGAAGACATGCCCGTTTGTTCCGGGAAATGCATCCGGCATGGCAGTAGGCCTTCCGGAAGGGCAGATGGGAAATTCTGAAGTGGGACACTTGAATATGGGTGCCGGAAGAATCGTATATCAGGAGCTGACAAGAATCACAAAAGAGATCCAGGATGGAGATTTCTTTGAGAACGAAGCGCTGCTCCAGGCAGTAGAAAACTGTAAGAAGAATGGAAGTGCACTTCATGCAATGGGATTAGTATCTGATGGCGGGGTACATAGCCACAATACACATCTGTATGGATTATTAGAACTCGCAAAGAGAAATAATATTGAAAAAGTCTATGTACATGCATTCTTAGACGGACGTGATACAGCACCTACTTCCGGAAAAGGATTTGTAGAAGAGCTGGAAGCAAAGATGAAAGAGATCGGTGTAGGAAAGGTTGCCACTGTCTCCGGACGTTACTATGCAATGGACCGTGACAATCGCTGGGACCGTGTGGAGAAAGCATACAAAGCTCTTGTCATGGGAGAAGGTGTAATGAAAGACTCCGCCGTGGATGCCATCGCAGATTCCTACAAAGAAGAAGTGAACGATGAGTTCGTTCTGCCGACTGTTATTACTGAAAATGGAGAACCGACTGCCACGATCAAAGAAAATGATTCTGTCATCTTCTTTAACTTCCGCCCGGACCGGGCAAGAGAAATCACCAGGGCAATCTGTGATGACAAATTTGACAGCTTTGAGCGTCCAAATGGTTACTTTAAGACAACTTATGTATGCTTTACAGAATACGATGCTACAATTCCAAATAAGCTGGTGGCATTCCACAAAGTAGAGATTAAGAATACATTTGGTGAATTCCTGGCAGAACAGGGGTTAAAACAGCTTCGTCTGGCCGAGACAGAGAAGTATGCACACGTTACCTTCTTCTTCAACGGAGGCGTAGAAGTTCCGAATGAAGGAGAGGAGAGAATCCTTGTGAAGTCACCGTCTGTGGCAACTTATGACCTGCAGCCGGAGATGAGCGCCATGGAAGTGGGCAGCAAACTTGTGGAAGCTATCGAGTCTGACCAGTATGATGTGATCATCGTTAACTTTGCAAACCCGGATATGGTTGGACACACCGGCATCTGTGATGCGGCAGTAAAAGCGATTGAGACTGTGGACGGATGTGTGGGCAGAGCGGTAGAAGCCATCAAAAAGACAGACGGACAGATGTTTATCTGTGCTGACCACGGGAATGCAGAGCAGCTGGTGGATTATGTGACAGGAGCTCCGTTTACAGCCCATACAATCAACCAGGTACCGTTTATTTTAGTAAATTATAAGGACGGTGTGAAATTGAGAGAGGGCGGATGCCTGGCGGATATCGCGCCGACGCTGATCGAAATGATGGGACTTGAGCAGCCGGAAGATATGACCGGAAAATCTTTGTTAGTAAAATAAATATTGATATAACGGAAAGCAGTATGTATTGAAAGCATACTGCTTTCTTTTTGTATTTCAATGTATGGATTTTCATCAATCTGGATAAAATACTACTAATTACTTGTAAAGGATGTGAATGTGTTGAAATATGGCTTGTCAATAGAAGATGTGATAGGAAGAGAAGTTTTAGACTCAAGAGGAAACCCTACGGTGGAAGTGGAGGTATTGCTGTCCAATGGACATTTTGGAACCGCACTGGTGCCGTCCGGAGCCTCCACGGGTAAATTTGAGGCGATAGAGCTTCGTGACCGTGAAAAACGCTATGGAGGAATGGGAGTAGAAACAGCTGTGAATCACGTGAATCATCGTATCGCAGACCGTCTGGTAGGAAAAAATGCATTGAACCAGATTGAGATCGATCAGATTATGATTGAAGCGGATGGAACAGAAAATAAGGAAAAGTTTGGGGCAAATGCCATCCTTGGAGCCTCACTGGCCACTGCCAGAGCTGCCGCAAACGGATTGGGCATTCCGCTGTATCAGTATTTAGGGGGAAGTTTCGCGTGTAAGCTGCCGGTTCCGATGATGAATATCTTAAACGGAGGAAAGCATGCAGATAACACGGTAGATTTTCAGGAATTTATGATTGCTCCGGTTGGAGCAGAGACCTTCAAAGAAGCGCTGATGATGGGAACAGAGATTTATCATAAGTTAAAGAGTATTCTAAAAGAAAATCATCTGAGCACCGGGGTTGGAGATGAGGGCGGTTTCGCACCGAATCTGGAAAGCTCGGAGGCGGCATTGGACCTGCTGGTAAAAGCCATTGAAAATGCGGGCTATAAGGCAGGGGAACAGATCATGATTGCTATGGACTGTGCTGCGTCAGAAATTTATGATGAAGATGAGGATGTTTATTATTTCCCGGGTGAGAGCCAGATGACCGGAAAAGAGATTCGGAGAAATTCTGAAGAAATGGTTCAATATTATGAACAGCTCACCGAACATTATCCGATCTTTTCCATTGAAGACGGATTAAATGAGGAAGACGCGCCCGGATGGAAAGTACTCACATACCGTCTGGGAGAAAAAATACTTCTGGTAGGCGACGACTTATTTGTTACAAATAAGAAACGTCTGACAGATGGTATTGAGAATGATATGGCAAACAGTATCCTGATCAAGCCGAATCAGATCGGGACACTGACAGAAACCCTGGATGCCATAGAGACTGCAAAAAGGGCAGGATATAAAACAATCATTTCTCATCGGTCCGGAGAGACAGAGGATACAACAATCGCGGATATCGCAGTGGCGACAAACAGCGGACTGATCAAAACAGGAGCACCCTGCCGTTCTGACCGAACAGCAAAATACAACCGGCTGCTGAGAATTGAGGAAGAATTGGGAGCCTGCAAGCGATATGGATTGTATTTATAGAACAACAATAGTATACCCGCAGGGCACACCGTATTTTATACTCTTCGGGTGGACGCGCTTCGCGCGATAAGGTATAATAAAAGAAAAAAATATTTCATTGCGGGAGGGGCGGAAGATGAGAAATTATAAAAAAGTTTTATCGTGGATCATGGCAGTCTGCCTGCTTCTTACTTGGAATATTTCTGTATATGGAGAACAGACCTCAGAGAAAACAGGACAGCGGAGCAACGTTGTCCTGTTTGTACAGTTTCCGGAGGATGAAACAGCAGATTTTTTTAACACTCATCAGGAAAGACTGACTTATGACAAAGGCTCAGAACTACTGACAGGGTTTGCGGCATATGAGCGGATTTTAAATGGCAGGGGAGAACGCAACCGCTCCTCCCTGGCTACTTACATAGACGCAGTTTCAGAAGGAAAATTGAAAATTAAAAATGTGTTTCCCCAGTATAATGGTGCCAAAATTGTTCCCATTACGATGGAACACAGCGTGGATTATTATGACAGCTATGAGGGAGAAGCCAGATTTTTAGAAGAGGCGGTCAGCAAAGCGGGGAAGTTGATCAGCCCTTCAGAGAAAGTAGATCAGGATGGTGATCAGGTTGTCGATAATCTGTTGATTTTAGTCCATCACCGAGAAAATTCCAGCAGAGATTCTGTATTCTATCCACACAAGGCAGACAGTCCGGGCGGTTTGAGTCTGAGTGGAAAATATGTGGGTCCGTATGTGCTGATTAACACAGGAAATTTGTGGAACACAGTGGAGAAACAGGGGCTGGTCTGCCATGAATTTCTTCATACCCTTGGCCTTCCGGATTTATACCGGAACCAGAATAGTGCGGGAACTATAAACTATCCGGTGGAGAGCTGGGATATCATGGCGAGATCATCCATGTATCTGCAGTATCCTCTGAGCTGGCAGAGGAAGCAGCTTGGATGGATTGATCTTCCGGAACAAAATAAATCAGGAACTTATAAGCTGTATGCCCCTGGAACAGAGGGAAAAGATTATTCTTTTGTCATAAAAAGTCCTATGTCAGATACAGAATTTTTTGTAGTGGAATACAGGAAAAAAGGGGAATCAATTTCAGAGGAACTGGATGTAAAGATTCCAGGCAGCGGTCTGATTATTTATCGGGTGGATACTACAAAGGAGGAAGTGGGAAATATAGCAGGAGACGATTATCTGTATGTATTTCGTCCAGAGAACAGGGATAATGTGAGTGAATCATTTTTATCAAAAAATAGCGGGAGAACGAGTTTCGGTACTTCTGATTGGTCAAAAGGAGTGAAAGATAATGCAATCACCTATTCTGACGGGAGCAACAGCGGTATTGTGATCGATCAGGTCGGAGAAGCGGCTGATTCTATTACCTTTCGGATGACAATGCCTGATTATGAAGAATTATCACTGTGGAACCGTACTTTTGCGAAAGCGGGTACGGGAAGATATGATACTATCTCTTCTAAAAATGAGGATGTATATTTTGCTGCAGAGAACCAACAGGGAATAGAAGTTAAAAAAAGAGCCGGGAATGTCTGGACAGAAGTAGGAAGCACGATTCCTAATGCTTATTCTCCGAAGCTTGCAGCTGTGGGAAATGATATTTATCTTGTATATACAGAAGGAAGAGAATTCCACACGGTAATCAGTAAATTTAAGGATGGCTCATGGAATCCGATTTTTACATCAGCAGGCACAGGAAATGGAAAGATAGCTGTGGCTGCTGATAACCATAGCATTTATGTCGCTTTCGATGAAGGAGATAAGTTAATAGCCAAAAGGATAACAGATACATTAGTTGAAGATTTCGGTACTGTTTCAGAGGGACTGACAGCGATTGCTGATCCAGGGATGACGCTGTATCAGGGAGAGCCTGTGCTGGTGTTCAGGGACATATTCGGCGATACAGGCCTTCAGATAAAGAACTATGTGGATGGGAAATGGTCGCTTTTGAGAAAAATAACTACAGATGCAAATTCTTTCAGCTGCTGTTCAGATGACAACCGACTCTATATTAGCGGTGTAGATAGAACTGGAGTTAACTTATATGAATATGATAAAAAACAGTGGAAAGATATTGATACATCACCGCTTCCGAAAGGAAGTGGGGGCGCTCTTTCGATGTATCAGGGGCAGCTGCTGATCGGAAGATTGGAAGACGGACAAAAAACAGCAAAATGTTATGTCAGAAAAAATGAAACATGGTCTCAGTTGGGGAATTATATAACGAAAGCCGCCGAAGATTCAGAATGTAAATTTGCGGTGGCCGGTACAGCTGTTTATGGGGCTGTCAACTGCAGTAATGGTTTGGGGATTTTTTTAAAAAATTCAGAAGGACCCGAATCAGGGAATACAGGAAACCCTTCTACAGTAACAACAGCTGTCCAGACAACCACATCAACTGTTGCGTCTACAGAACATGGCAGTACAATGAAACCAACCAATACGGCAGGTACAACAAGCACGACAAGTACAACGGAATCAAGCAGTACAATAGCCACAGTCAATACCTCTAAACCAGACGGAACATATTCATCCACAGCTATAACGAGTTCGCAAAAAAATACATCTGCAAAGCCGAAACCAACAAAACCTATGACTTATTATATAGTAAAAGAAGCGAAAATCCGGGTTTCATGGAAAAAATCAAAAGGACGTTCGGGTTACGTCATTTACGCCAAAAGAGGGAAAAAGGGCAGATATAAAAGAGTAAAAACCGTAAAAAAACAGACTAAGGCAACGCTTCTTCTTGAATCCGGAAGTAAATATTATTTTAAAGTAAAACCGTACCGGGTGAAGAATAAAAAACGCCGGTATGATAAGATGCGAAAGGCAAAAGGAGGGAAACCGTTAAATAGTATACGGGTCACATACTCAAATATCAGCGGATACCAGGGCTATGTGGTGGAGATGAAAACAGGGTCAGGGAAATATAAAAAAGTGAAGGAGACATCCCGAGGAGGAACAATCCGCTTTGAGAAGAAAAAAATCAATCCAAAAAAGAAGTATCAGTTCCGGCTGAAAGGCTTTCGCAAAGTCAGAGGAAAGCGCATCTATACACAGATTTCCGTTAAGAAAAAGTGAGATTTAAACGGATCCTTGCATTTTATGGTAAGGTGTGCTAGAATAATCAGCAGTGAGCAGAAACATTAGGAGGAAGAAGCAATGAAGACGGCATTAACTATATTATTTTTAATATCGTGCGTTGTTCTAATCATATTAGTATTGATGCAAGAAGGAAAAGAAGCTGGATTGGGATCGCTGACAGGATCTACAACCTCCGGCACATATTGGAGCAAAAACAAAGGCCGTTCCAGAGAAGGGAACATTATAAAAGCGACAACCCTGTTTACCGTCATCTTTTTTGTGACAGCAGCGCTCCTTTGTTCCAGATTTCTTTAGAATGGAAACACTTCTTTAAGCAGATAATGTTTAAGAAGTGTTTTTTTATTCCGCAGCAAAGTTCTGCGTACCTTCCTGTGGAATGAGAAATGCTCCGAATCGTACAGCATTTTTGCAGAAAGTAAAGGAAAGATAATGGAAAAGGAATTATTTGATAAAAGAAAAAAAAGAATCAGAGATCTGATTTATGATAAACACTATCAGCCTATGAAACAAAAAGAGATCGGCTATTTACTGCAGGTAGAACCGGAAGACAGAAAAGAGTTTGTTCAGATTCTTCATGAACTCGTTGATGAGGGAGTCGTGGAAGTCTCTAAGAGAGGAAAATACAGCCCGGTGTCAAAGAAGCTATTGAACGGAACGTTTGTATGCACCCAGAAAGGGTTTGGATTTGTTTCGGTGGAAGGTGAAGAAGACGATTTTTATATCAATGAGAATGATATGAACGGAGCCTTCCACGAAGATACAGTGCAGATCGAAGTGACTGAGGAACGGGCCAGGAACGGCAGGCGCAAAGAAGCCAAAATTGTAAAGATTCTGGAACGGGGAATGACGGAAATAGTCGGTACATTTGAAAAATGTAAAAGTTATGGATTTGTGGTTCCGGATAACTTGAGATTTGACAGTGACATTTTTATTCCGAAAGAAGAATGTGGAAATCTTACCGATGGATTTAAGGTTCTGGTAAAGATTGTTGACTACGGAGATTTAGGAAAGAGCCCGGAAGGAAGGATACTGGAAGTATTAGGCCACAGGGATGATCCCAGAGTGGACATCTTATCGATTGTGAAGGCATACAATATTCCAACGGAGTTTGAGGAAGATGTCAAAAAAGAAGTGGGAGCAGTGCCTTCGGCCATAGAAAAATCTTCGCTGGAAGGGCGGCTGGATCTGAGAGACTGGCAGACAGTGACCATAGACGGAGAGGATGCCAAGGACCTTGACGATGCGATCACGCTGACCAAAACACCCGGAGGCTATCAGCTGGGCGTCCATATCGCAGATGTCTCCGAGTATGTGAAGGAAAACTCTGCACTGGATAAGGAAGCACTGAAAAGAGGGACCAGTGTCTATCTGGTGGACCGGGTCATACCGATGCTTCCTCATCAGCTTTCCAACGGCATATGTTCTCTGAATGCAGGTACAGACCGGCTGGCACTGAGCTGTATCATGGATCTTGACAGGGAAGGAAATTTAAAAGGGCATCGTATTGCCGAGACAGTTATCCATGTGGATGAACGCATGACCTACACGAGCGTGGCACTAATTTTGGACGGTGATGAAAAAGAGCGGAAAAGATACGAAAAACTTGTTCCGATGTTTGAGCAGATGAAAGAGCTCTCTGACATTCTGCGGGAAGTGAGACATGAACGGGGAAGTGTGGACTTTGATTTCCCTGAATCAAAGATTGTGCTGAATGAAGACGGAAAGGCCATTGACGTGATTCCTGCCCAGAGAAATAAAGCGACCAAAATTATTGAAGATTTCATGCTCCTTGCAAATGAGACGGTTGCAGAGAATTTTTACTGGCAGGAAATACCGTTTGTATACCGTACCCATGACAATCCGGACGGGGAAAAAGTCAGGAAACTCAGGACGTTTCTCGAAAATTTCGGAATCATACTGAAACTTAAAAAGGATGAAATCCATCCGAAAGAGATACAGAAACTTTTGACCAAGGTAGAAGGCACTCCGGAGGAGGCTCTGATCAGCAGGCTCACTCTGAGATCTATGAAACAGGCCAGGTATACAACTGAGAGCACGGGACATTTCGGATTATCTACAAGTTATTACTGTCATTTCACTTCACCGATCCGCCGGTATCCGGACCTGCAGATTCACAGGATCATCAAAGAAACTCTTAGGGGAAAGCTCAATGCCAAAAGAATCCGGCATTACGAGTCTATACTCACAAAAGTCTCAGAGCAGTCGTCCAAGATGGAACGGCGGGCAGATGAAGTGGAGCGGGAAGTAGAAAAACTGAAAAAAGCAGAGTATATGGAACGCCATATCGGACAGCAGTACAAAGGCGTGATCTCGGGAGTGACCGGATGGGGCATTTATGTGGAACTTCCGAACACGATCGAGGGAATGGTCCATGTGTCCAAGCTGCCCGGGGATTATTACAATTATGATGAGTCGTCCTATTCTATGACAGGAGAGAGGACAGGGCGTAAGTGGAAGCTGGGACAGCCGGTAGAGATCGTTGTAGCCGGAGTCGATAAGATTTTGAAGAATATTGATTTTGAGATGATTGAGGAGGATGAACATGGCGAAGACGGGCGGAACAAAGCTGATTGCGAATAACAAAAAGGCACGTCATGATTACTTTGTCGAGGAGACGGTTGAGGCAGGCATCGTATTGTTTGGGACAGAAGTAAAATCTATGAGGCAGGGACACTGCAGTATCAAGGAAGCCTTTATCAGCATTGACAATGGAGAAGTTTTTGTGAAACAGATGCATATCAGCCCTTATGAGAAGGGAAATATCTTCAACAAAGACCCTCTCAGAGAGAGGAAGCTTTTAATGCACAGTTCCGAGATTACAAGGATGATGTCGGAAGTAAACAGAAAAGGCTATACATTGATTCCTCTGCGGGTTTATTTTAAAGGAAGTCTGGTCAAAGTTGAGATCGGACTGTGCCGCGGTAAGAAATTGTATGATAAACGACAGGATATCGCAAAGAAAGATCAGCAGAGAGAAGCGATGAGAGACTTTAAGGTCAGAAATCTGGGTTAGGACAATGGAACGGCACTTTCTTTGGAGCATACTATAATTACAAAAAGACAGGAGGACAGTATGCACAGAAGGAAGGGTATTGACGTAAGCTATGCCGACGGCCGGATTGACTGGAGAAGAGTCAGAGAAGACAGGATAGAATTTGCAATGGTCAGGGCCGGATTCGGCGATGGAAATATAGATCAGGAGTTTGAACGGAATGCAAGAGAGTGCAATCGTGAGAGAATCCCACTCGGAATCTATTGGTTCAGTTATGCATATACAAGAGAGATGGCCAGAAGAGAGGCGAAACAATGTGTAGAGATCATCAGAAGATATCGGGTTGAATACCCAGTAGCTTTTGATTTTGAAGAAGATTCCATTGATTATGCGAGAGAACATGGTGTTACGATCACAAAAGATCTTGCAACAGACTTTACAAGAGAGTTCTGTGATGAGATCCGAAGATCCGGATACAGACCGATGTTTTATACAAATCTCTCTGATTTAGAGGATTATTTTGACATACGGCGTCTCAGAGAATATGAACTTTGGCTGGCGAAATACCAGCATGTTCTTGGAGTGGATGATGTTGATATGTGGCAGTATTCCGATTCCGGAAGGGTCAGAGGCATCCGGGGCGAAGTGGACATGGATTATAGTTTTAAAGATTATGAAAAGAGAAATCCAACGGATAGGCACAGCCTGTGTCCGGAGACAAGACGAGAAGAAGAATAAAAGATCCCCATTCTGTATATGCCGGAGACGGCATGCTGCAGAATGGGGTATTTTTTTAGCAAACCTTCCCCATATTTACAGTGATCCATGGTATAATATTTTATAGTGAAGCGGTGTGGAAATTGTCGGGAGGACTGAGAAAATGAAGAGATATCTTGCGGCGGTTTTGTCCTTGATTCTGCTGACGGCAGGACTGATCGGCTGCTCTGCCAAACATCCCAAAAATGATTCGGATGCTGCGGTATCCTGCTTCAGAGAGCCGCAGTACAAGCTGAAGGGGGAAGGCAGGCAGACACTGGTCTTGTGGTCTCAGGAACCGGAGGCAGAACGTGTCTATATACAGAGAGCTATTAAGAATTTTGAGGAAGCAACGGGAAACCGCGTAAAGGTGAAGTCTTATCCTAAAGATGAATTTCAAAAACAGATCAGGCAGGCCTTTGCCGGAAAGCAAAAGAAGCCCGACCTGCTTCTGACTTATGGAGGGACCAATATCGATAAAATTGATCCGGACAAAAATCTATATGACTTTACAGAGGCCGTATGGGTGGATGATCTGACAGACACGTCTGTCAATCAGGCGATCTACCACGGCAAAGTCATCGGCCTTCCTCACTGGGAAGCATCTGTATCCGGAACGGTCTACAACAAAGAAATTTTTCAGGATCTTCATCTGAAAGTCCCAAAAACACAAGAAGAGTTTATGAAAGTATGCGAAGTCCTGAAGAAGAATCATATTACACCTGTATATCTCCCGTTTAAAGAGCCATCCATGATGCTATACCAATTTCCGCTCGACACCATTGTCAGTGATTCGGAAGTTTTGGAAAATCTGAATAGCGGAAAAATCGGCTATGCAGATATTCCCGAGATGAAGACTATTGTAAAATGGTATAAAACAATGATGAAAAAAGAGTATTTCGGAAAGGATTATGCATTAAATAACTGGGACGGTATGAATGATGCCATGAAGAGCGGGAAATACGGCATGATGTTCTGCTGGGATACATGGCTTTACACGGACTTTGACGGAGATCCATCCAGGTTTGGCCTTATGCCGGCCTTCATCGGGGTCCCTGAACACGGAACATTTGAAGGGCCTAACCTGGCATTATTCACTGTAAATAAACATAGTTCTAAATTAACTGCTGCCGTTGATTTCGTTACTTTTTTAGCAGACCCGTATAATTACAATAAAGCATTCGAGGGGATTTATACTGCACCGGTATTTAAAAATCAGACGGCGAGTATTTCAACTCCTCAGTATATGCAGGCAGAGCGTCTGATTGACCGAAATTATCATGATTCTGCAGCATGGCTGAGGATCAGAGGATTTTCACAGACAGACGCCTTGTGTATTCAGGAATATATGGTTTCAGGCCGTAATATAACACCGGAGCAGTGCTTGGAAAAGATGGACCGGCTGCGAAGACAGAGGATAAGGCAGGAAAAGTGACGATGTGAGTTGGGAGCTGGATATATGAAAAGATTGAGAGAATCCATACATAATAAAAAGTTAATCTGCTTTCTTGGCGCAGCCATTGTATTGCTGGCCGTATCCTTCTTTATTATGCTGGCAGCATACTTTAAAAAGTTTGACAGGACACTGGCAAAGGAAAATGAAAATCGGCTTTCTGAGACAGCTCAGCAGACGGCATCTCATGCGCTGACGATCATAAAGGATACAGGGGTATCCCTGAGGATGACGGCAGATGCATTATCGTTTATCCCAAGTTCCAGCAAAAAAATATCCTATCTTCAAAGTACTTTGAAGAAACCGGGGGTTGCCTTTATCGGTTATGCAGGCAGGGATGGAATTCTGCGGTCCCCCAATATGCATAAAACAGAAGATATATCAAAAGAGGACTATTTTCTTTCTGCATGCGGAGGGAAAACAGAGGTGACCAATGTTCAGAGAAAAATACTGGAGGACAAAGCAGTTTCGGGTATTATTTTTTCCATGCCGGTTTATGACGGATCAGGACACGCAGAGGGTGTCCTGATTGCTATGATGGATATAAAGAATTTACAGGATGCGCTGAATATGACCAGTTTCAGCGGAAATGGATATGCATACCTGATCGACATGGACGGGGAACTGATACTGCGTACAAAAAGTATGGACTATAATAATTACTTTACTGTGCTGGAGAATGTTTCTTTTAGTGACGGATATAGTTTTCAAAAAACAAAGTCTGATATAAATGCTCATAAAAAGGGGATGACACTTTATGATCATCTCGGCACAGAGCAGTATGCCTATTATCAGCCTCTGGGATTTAACGGCTGGACAATCATCAGCATTGTGGCAAAAGATACGGTTTCTGCCAATACCGCGGCTTTGACAAAGGAATTATCAATCCTGGTCACAGCGTGTGCCGGAGTTTTTGTTTTTCTCTTAACCTGCGTGGCAGTCTCATTTATCAGTTCTAAAAACCAACGGCGCATTGCAGAGATGAAGTCCGCTTTTTTGGCAAATATGAGCCATGAAATACGTACTCCCATGAATGCTGTCACTGGGGTCAGCGAATTATTATTAAGGGAGGATCTTTCGGCAAAACAAAGGGAGTATGTCAATACGATTGCCCATTCATCCAATAGTCTCCTCTCTGTCATCAATGATATTCTGGACTTTTCAAAGATTGAATCCGGAAAATTTACGCTGATCGAGGAAGAGTACAGTCTGAGAAGTCTGATCACAGATATAACTGCACTGACGGTTTTGAAGATCGGTGCAAAGCCTGTGTGCTTTTATATAGATTTAGATGAGAAGCTTCCGGCTTTTTTGTATGGAGATATGACGAGAGTCAAACAGATTATGGTAAACCTGCTTGGAAATGCGGTGAAATTTACAGAGCAGGGGCATATCTGCCTTCGACTCAGCGGCAGAATTGAAAACGGGGATTTCTGGCTGGTCATGACTGTGGAGGATACAGGGATCGGCATCAGGAAACAGGATATGGACCGTCTGTTTCACAGCTTTGAGCAAGTTGATACTCATCACAGTCACAGTACCGGGGGAACCGGTCTGGGACTGGCTATTTCCAGGAATCTGGCGGAGATGATGGAAGGAAGCATTGACGTGGAGAGTGTCTATGGTGAGGGAAGTTCTTTTACGGCGGCTGTCCGCCAAAGGCCGCAGGGAGAAGACAAGCTTGTTCATATCACCTGGCCTCGTGAACAGGTTTTGGCTGTATATGAGCCGAACAGGGATCTCTGTGCTCTGTATCAGAAGTCACTAGAAGAATACAAGGTTTCCCATTGGATTGAGTCTGATCAGAAAAAATTTATCGATGCTGTAAGCCGGGGGAGTTATGATTTTATTCTTGCGGATGAGAAAACGCTGTCAATGGCAGAGAGTGCAATAGACCGTCCGGTGAAAGGTATCGTACTTCTGCGTCAGGAAGAAGACGCTTATGGGGTTCAGGAGCCGGCTGTTTATTCTCCGCTGTTTTGTTTTGGCCTGGAAAGTCTGATGTCTTCTGAAAAGAAGGTCTTTCGGACAGCCGGTCAATTTGATATTTCCATGATACGGCCGGTTCCGGAGGCAAAAATATTGCTTGTCGACGATAACCAGATCAATCTGGGAGTGGCGGAGGCACTGATGGCTCCGTACCAGATGCAGATTGATTGTGCAGACTCCGGGAAGCAGGCTGTGCAGGCGGTGACGGAAGTGGACTATGATCTTATTTTTTTAGATCATATGATGCCTGAGATGGACGGTGTCGAAACATTAAAAGTGATCCGTTCATTGCCGAATAAAAAAAAGAGGGCGGTTCCGGTCATAGCGTTAACAGCCAATGTGACGAAAGAAGCACAGGAGTTGTTTAAGAAAGAGGGGTTTGACGGGTTTATGCCAAAACCCATTGACATCAGGCTGTTAGATCAAATTCTGATGCGGTATTTGAGGATGCATAACCGGTGATTCTGCCAGTGTGAGAAGGAATCGTTATTATGATAATACATAAAGAACATACAGCATTTCAACTTAAAACTTTTGGGGCCATCACGATGTTTTTGGACCATGCATATAAAATATGTTTCTTTTGGATCGTAAGTGGACTGAGCGTATGGCTTCATTTGGGGGAAGAAATATGTTATAACATTGTCACTCTGCTGTTCGGCGTTACCTCTATGTCATTTTTTATTTTTGCATTTTTCTGTGCAGAGTCTTGTGGGTATACAAAGCATAGATTCCGCTATCTAAGAAACCTTTTGGTATTTGCAGTTCTGTCAGAGATTCCATTTCAGTATCTTGTAGATACTATAGAAGGAGAACCCCTGAAACTGCAGTTTGGATTTACCAATGTTTTATTTACACTGCTGCTGGGGACATGTGCTTGCTTTGCATATGAAGAGATGAAGAAGCGGGGCAAAGGATGGATTGGTCTGTTGGCCGCTGTACTCTGTGCGGGAATCGCTTGGGTGCTGCACACGGATTATGATATGTACGGGGTTATGGCTGTATTTGCGTGTTATTTTTTTAGAGAGAAAAAGCAGAAATTTACCGCCCTCGGAATCATCATTTTCTTGCTTTATGGCATACGGATTCCCGCAGAAGATATCTTATCTTATGGGTTTGATTTATATATGCTTCCCTCTTATTTCATTAAATTATTTTTTTGCCTTGGCACAATACTGGTTCTCCAAACATACCATGGAGTGAAAGGAAAAGGGATGAAATACTTTTTTTATTTGTTTTATCCTGTTCATATTTCACTGTTGGTCTTCGTTTATGCGGTGTTTTTGGCCTAATCCATTTCTTTTTATTGACTTTTTCACAAAAAATGGGTTATACTATATAAGGAAATATTCGGGCTAGTACTGGTTTCGACAGGGATTCTGAAGCTCGGGAAGCCATTCGGAGAGACCACGTTACGGTGTAAACTTAAATTAAACGCAGATAATAAATTAGCGTACGCTGCAGCCTAAGGGCAGCAGTAGTCTGTGACAGGTCATCTACAGCCTGTCATTAGGCTTCAAATAATGTAGAACCCTCGTCTGTTTAAGCTTTGCGGCAGATGAAGTATTTATGAAGCTACTGAAGTACTGATCCTGTCTCTGGGAGCAGTATGGAGGGAATGTCAATACAGAGACTGTAATGGGAGATGCCTGAGGGGATGGGTTTTTGGACGCGGGTTCGATTCCCGCCTAGTCCATCGCAAAGAGCGCGTGTTTACGTGCTCTTTTTTTGAATGATACTAGGGAAGACTTTCACGCATTAGCGTGACAAGGTATTTTCTAAGTAATAAAAAAAGAATGGCTTAGATATGTTTGAAACACATAAATAAGCCATTTTTTTATTTTCTTCTTTTTGTATGAGAAGCTTGTTAGTAGCAGACTTTGCAGGGCCTGCTCTTAGGACAGGAAGACAGGGAGCCATGATAAATCGTCCTGGAACGGCCCAGAGTCGGGCAGTCTATGGTGCTGTGGTATACAGAACCTCCGGGAGTCCAGTAAACTGTTTCTGTATGTTTCTTTTTTGAAGACTTCTTTTTAGGAGAAACCTTAATCCGGCAGGTTGCTTTTTTGCCGGACTTCATAGTCACTGTGATCTTGGCAGTGCCTTTTCTTTTTGCTTTTACTTTTCCCTTTTTTGAGACAGTGGCAATCTTCTTATTGCTGGATTTCCATTTCTTTACGGAATCACCTTTTGCATATTTTATTTTCAGTTTGTAGGTTTTAGAGACTTTTAATTTTACGGTTTTCTTCGTAAACTTTACATACGGTTTTAATTTTGCAGTTTTCTTTGACTGTCTTTTATAACATTCAAGACACTCGCGCTGTTTCAGACCTGTTTTATGGATGGTTGGTTTTTTTACGGTATACCAGTCATCCCATAAATGATCACCTGTTGCAGGGATAGTTTTAGTCTGGCTTTCATAGCAAAGATAACACCAGCGGGATTTTTCTCCGGTATCACTGCATGTAGGTTCAGTCGTAGTATCCCATTCACTCCACTCATGCTGACAAGACTCGGCTGCCGGGATCGCAAGTGTTGGTATTATCATAGAGAATACCAGAATCATACAAAACAATTTCTTTTTCATAAATACCTCCTCTTTGTTAAATATAAAGTTACCTTCCATTTGTGCATACAATTGATGGCAATATATATTAATATACCACAATTTATACCAAAAACACTATAACATATGACATTTTCTACACGATTTCCGTTCGACTCTTAGAATGCGGACATATTATCTGCTGGAGCAGGCACCGTTTGTTTTTAAGCAGCCTGCTCCAGCAGATATTACGTCCATTTTGACCAATTTGGAGGCCTTGCATTCGAAGAGATGTTAGTTTTTCTTCTTTCAGCAAAGGCTTGGAGGCGGTGCGCAGTGCGCAGTGAGGCTGTTTGAGCGTCAGCGAGTTCCGAACGGGCCGCCGGAGAGGCTTTGCTGAAAGTTAGAAAATCTTACATCTCTGAGACAGCAAGCCGGAAAACTGG
>OKER01000036.1_pt1 | contig 49287 bp, 42 predicted proteins | sample 1610031 | NCBI WGS metagenome assembly OKER01 (sample SAMN04436611, study PRJEB24849) | human gut metagenome | biome: human gut; feature: NICU; material: stool | host: Homo sapiens | place: USA: Saint Louis, MO | collected 2009-12-31
GGAGCCCAGATATAAATATTGGAGTTCGCGCTCACCGCGCTTGCCGGCTTCCTCACCAAAATATATTCATAATCATCAATATTCTCCAAGGATAACTCAGTATATCACAAATATACGCTCTAATTATAATCAAGTAGTTATCAAAAGTCTATCTTTTTCTCAAATCCCCGATTTTACATAGAGGTAAATGACAGCGCCGCTGGCAGTCCCAAATTTCTTATAATTCGCCTCTGGATTCCCGTTCTTCCAGTTCTTCCATGATTCCGGCATATTGTTTATCCAGTTTATAGAAAAACAGAACAACTGCTGCAACTCCCCATATGACAACCGGAGCCCAGATGTAAATATTGGAGATCGCGCTCACCGCGCTTGCCGGCTGCTGTACTGCCGCTCCCGTGCTGTCTGAAGAAATATAGCCCACTGCCGCCAGGACAGCACCTACGGCCGCACTGGAAAGTCCTGCTCCTACCTTGGATCCCACAGAAGCGGCACTAAAGATCATACCCTCCTGTCGGATGTGCGTCTTCCACTGCCCATACTCCACCGCATCCGCGATAAACGAGAAGATAACTCCGAACAGCGGTGCTTCTCCCAATCCCTTGACTGCTGCAGTCGCCACAGCCAGACCATAGCTCTGCGGATTAAACAAGAACAGAAGCTGTCCGGCGATGACGATCAGTGATCCTGCCAACGCCAGGTTTCTTTTTCCAAATCTCGGAATCAATGCCGGAAGAATCAGGATCCCGGCGATCATAACACCTTGCTCTGCCGCATAGATGACTCCGGTAAAGTTCTGGTTTCCAAGTATATATTTACAGTAATAAGCCAGGTCTACACCGATAACCGTGGAATACACAGAAAGAATTCCCCAGAGTGCAAGGCTCATAAACCAATATTTATTATGTACCAGCGCCAGCAGACTTTCCTTTACGGAAACCTTCATCTGGTCAGCCGCTTCGATGTGAACTCTCTCCTTTGTATTTTTAAAGCAGATAAACAAAAGGATCATTGCGATCACACAGAAGATTGCGGATGTGATGACCCACGCTTTCTGGTCATTTCCGAAGAAGCCCACCAACGGAAGGGTAAACGATGTGGTCAGAATCCTTCCAATCGGTGAAAATGCCATACGGAGAACATTGGTCACCGCCCGCTCATTCTGATCCCTGGTCATCAAGGAGGCCAGCGTTCCGTACGGAAGATTTAAAGCAGTATACACCACTGTTGTGACAAGATTATAGGTAATAAAGATGTAGACGGTCTTGATCATTTCCGAAGCCCCGGCAGGAATCAGAAACAGTGCAATTCCGGAGACAGCATACGGCACCGCCATCCACAAGATCCACGGTCTTGCCTTTCCATGTTTTGAGTGGGTGCGCTCGGTGATGATGCCCATAATGACATCAGAACCTCCGTCAAACACACGGGATACCAGCATGATCATACCGATGGCGGCGGGATTCACTCCCACATAATCTGTATAAAACAGTGTAAGCAGGGTTGTCGTAAGACCAAATATAATATTGCAGGCAGTATCTCCCCCCGCGTATGATATTTTTTCTCCAAGGGACAATTTCACATTGAAATCCCCTCCGGTTTTTTTCTCATTCATTCTCTTCTCCTCATTTCCTGGATAAATCAAAGACAGATTATTTTAAAGAGAAAATTCCGCCATCTTTTCTTTTCTATGATGACGGAACTTTCCAAGCATTTGTAACTTTACTTTTCGTAATCGACCCAGACAGAGCCTTCATCCGCAGACTCCACACATTTTTCAATGAACTTCACGCCTCTGGCACCGTCATGTACGTTCGGATACCAGAAATCTTTTAAGAATTCATAATCTTTTCTGTTTGCCGCATCCATAGCGATGGCAAAACGGCGGTATAAGTTTGACCATGATTCGAACAGTCCCTCTACGTGTCCTCCTCCGATGCGGTCTTCCTCCAGTGCCTCTCCATAAAGATAATCCGTTCCCCGTTCCATCACGCAGGCAGGTTCTCCCTGTACTTCATATCTTAACTGGTTCGGCCGTTCATTCCACCATTCAATGCTTGCCTTTTCTCCGATCACACGGATCTTCTGTCCATGCATCGATCCGCAGTTAACACCTGAAGCCCATAAGGTTCCTTTTGCCCCGTCCTTGTAGTTTAAAAGTACAAACGCGTTGTCTTCCAGCTGGCGGCCTTCCACAAAGCTCTGTTTTGTACATAAAAGACTCTCGATCTCGAGCTCCGGACAGATCAGCTCTCCAAGGTATAACGCATGAGTTCCCACGTCCCCTAAAATGAAGCTCGGGCCGGCAATCTTAGGATCTGTACGCCATTTCTGCGCTGCATTGTTTGCCTCTGTGGCAATGTTGCATCCGCCGTGGGCAAACTGCATCTGCACAATACGGATTTTTCCCAGATCTCCTCTGGCAACCATTTCTTTTGCCTGCTGTACCATCTGATGCCCGGTATAGCCATATGTAACTCCAAACACAAGCTTCTTTTCTCTCGCCAGATCTTCCAGTTCCCTGGCCTGATCTGCCTCAAAGCATAAAGGCTTTTCACAGATCACATGGAGACCGGCCATAAGGGCAGCCCTGCTGATCTCATAGTGAGTACCGTTCGGGGTAGCAATAGAGACTGCCTGAATGCCGTCTTCCCGTTTCGCCTCTTCCTGAAACATGGTCTGATAATCAGGGTAACAGCGCTCTGCATCCACTCCGATGTTTACTCCGAATTCCTTTCCCCTTTCAGGATCGATATCAAAGGCTCCTGCCACCAGCATGAAGTTTCTGTCCCTTGTAGCGCTGGAACGGTGGATATAACCGATCTGGCTTCCTCTTCCTCCGCCGATCATTGCCCACCTGATTGGATTCTCAATAACTCTTTCTCCGTTGATCATGATTCATTTCCTCCTTATTTTAACATAGTGTCCAGTAAAAATTCAGCTGATTTGCGGATTGCGATTTCATTGTTAGGCATAAGCGGATCTTCCACTTCGATGCTGACTGGCCCGCAGTATCCTCCGGCTACCAGGTTTCCGAAAAATTCTTTCCACCACAGGTGGTCATGTCCGTATCCTACTGCCACGTAGTTCCATGCCCTCAAATGTGCGTCATCATCATATCCGTGCAGTTCAATGGCCTCCAATCCTTTTAATTCCGGATTGATTCTGGAGTCTTTTCCGTGGACATGCAGAATGCAGTTATCTTTTGTCAGTTCTTTTGCCACCATCAAAGGATCTCCTCCCATGAAGAACATATGGCTTGGGTCCAGGTTCAGTCCGATGATCGGTCCCACTGCATCCCTGAGTCTGCGGATCGTACTTACGTTAAATACCATGTTGTAAGGATGGTTTTCCAGAGCGATCTTTTCAACACCGCATGTCTTCGCTTTCTCGGCTGCCTTCTTCCAGTAGTCGATGGTCACTCCCCACTGGTATTCCATGATTTCGCTGCATGACGGCGGGAAGGTATGTGTGATCCAGTTTGGATGTTCATCGTTCGGTCCGCCTGCCGGAAGCCCTGACTGTGCCACGACCGTGTCCACACCCATCAGCTTTGCAAGTTCCAGTGTCTTCTCCATGTCTTCTCTGTGGCGTTTTCCCAGTTCTCCCGGTGCCACAGGATTTCCGGAACAGTTGAATGCAGCAATCTTAAGTCCCCGCTTTTCTATCGCATCCAAATATTCTTTTCTCGCATCTTCGCTCTCGAGCAGTTCATCTAAATTCAGGTGAGGTGCAACAGAATATGCTCCTGTTCCAAGTTCCAGACTTTCAATTCCCATATCTGCACAGGCATCCAGCATTTCTTCAAACGGAAGATGTCTCAAACCGTCTGTAAACAGGCAAAGACTCATAGGAACCGGATGTCTTGGGGCTGCAAACACTACTTTTTCACTCGTCATTGTTACTCTCCTTTTACACTTTAATTCTGATTTTGTTGGTTAATCTGTTACTCTTTCGATGACTGTATTATAACTTTTTGTGCAGTATTTCTAAAAGAACAATCCATCTCTGTTTTAGCACAAATTAACGAAGTTCCATCTTGCCAACATTTAGTGCGGCATTGTATAATGACATCACCTATTACATAAAAGATAACAATTTTGATTCAGAAAGGAGCTTTTATGGATCCTTATAAACGCTTTTATCAGGCCGATGACTCCGGCATTTCCGTCGAACATTGGACCGGATCCATGTCCCAGGACGCACATATGCATAAATATTATGAGCTTGTCTTCATAGAAAAGGGTTCCTGTACCCATACTTTTTGCAAAGAAGACACTCTGCTGCTCCCCGGAGACAGCTTTCTGGTCCGCCCTGAGACCTCACACAGCTTTGCTATTCACGAACAGACCTCTATTTATAACTGCCAATTTTATCCGGAAGTCCTCGATGAACAGTTTTTTTCCCTAGTAAAGGAATTAAAGGCAGATGCAAGAGGCACTCAAGTCCTTGAAAAGACCCCTACGTCCTTTCAGGCAGACATCAACAACCAGGGAATCGTCCACCTGGATCCTAATGAGCGCATGTTTCTGCTGTCGATCCTTGGCGGCATGCAGAAAGCCCAGGAAAAACAGGAAAGCTACTATGAACTGCTAAAACGGAAATACCTCGAATTGATCCTGATCATCTATAGAAAGCGTTCTGATCAGCAGTTTAAAAATTACTATTCCCAGCCGAAACAGAATCAGACCATCATCATGAGGACACTTGCCTATATTGAAGAAAATATCGCAGAGCCTATCGATTTTAATGAACTTGCCAGAGATGAGAACCTGAGCACCAACCACTTCCGCAAACTTTTTAAAGACGTGACCGGCCTGGCTCCTGTAGAATACATCAACCGGCTCCGCATCACAAAAGCCTGTGAACATCTCCAGCACAGCAATCTAAGCATGAGTGAGATCGCAGCGAATGTGGGAATTTATGATCAAAATTATTTTTCCAGGCTTTTTAAAAACTTTATGGGCTGCTCCCCACGCCATTATATCCGGCGTTCAAAAGAATGAACTGTCAGATTTTTTGTATACATTGTATAAAAGATAAGCAGGTTCACTCACACCATTAAGTCATCATGCTTAATATCGTTAAATTGTGCTAGTTTTTGATTGGATTGTTCTTTTATAAATGCACTCCCATGTTTATAATCATTATCAAGCAGGTTGCTGATCAACGAGACAATCCAAGGAGGTATTTTATGAAAATTACATTTGACACGAGTGCATTTTGGGAGACAGGGATGTCCTACGAAGAGATCTACCACACAGTAGCTGAGGCAGGTTTTGAATATATTTCACCTTATGACCCTATTTTCCCCGGGTTCTGGAAACGCCCGAAAGCTACTAACAGCGAAGTTATGTGGCACAAAAAAGCGATCGAGAAGGAAGGCTTAAAGATTGCTGCCCTGACTACAGGTTTCCGCCTTGCTGATCCTGATGAGTTTATGCGCCAATATGCGATTGACTGCTGGAAGCGTATGATCGAAATCGGAGAAATGATGGAAGTAACTGTCTTCAACACAGAACTTGGAGGAGACGTAAACCAGCCGGAATTATGCGAGGCTAAGTTAATGCGCTCTCTGGATGAACTGATTCCGATTTTCGAGAGTAAAGGAATGCGCCTTGATATCCAGGCACATCCAAATGATTTTTATGAGACGAGCAATGAATCATGCGATATTGTAAAATATTATGACAGCCCTGCATTCGGCTACCTCTACTCCATTCCTCATACGTTCCACTATGATGGCGGAAAAGGAGATGTGGAAAGCATGCTCAGATATGCAGGCAAATCACTGAAACATATTATCGTGGCAGATACATGGGACTACACAAAACTATTCCGCTACAACATCAACCCGGCCCCTCTCTATGCCAGCGGAGAAGTACGCTGTCATGCACATATAGGAAAGATCGGAGAAGGAGATATAGATTTTGATACCTGCTTCAAGACTCTCAGGGAGATGGGATTCGGAGACCAGGAAGATACGATTGCTACCTTCAATCCACTTGGTTTCCCGGAAAGAGCCATCACAGACGGTAAGTTTACGAAAGCACTTCTGGAAAAAGAACTCTTATCCAAATAAACGTGTTTCCTTCATAAAAGCTAAAAAAACAAGTCCCTCATACTTTCAGGGACTTGCTTTTTTCTTATTCCTGTCTTTTACTCTCTATGTATGTTATTTTCTGACCGGCTCTCCCACCATCAGCTTTCTGATCACTCCCAAGAGACTTTCATATCCTCCCAGGAACTGATTGATCGTCTTTACGAAAGCTCCATAGTGTACAAATTCTTCCGGTTTTAAACCGTCTTCTTCATATGCCATGATAAAATCCGGAATCTTGTTCAATTCATTTAAATATTTTTCCGGTACCGGACGGCTCATGCGCTCTTTTACCTCTACATCACATCCATTGATCTTCTCCTGCCATGGCTGTGTTATCGTCAGAACCACATCTCCTCCGATAAACTCAGACCAGTGGAAATAGTTTCTGTACGCTGCCGCCAGAAGTCTTGTCTTATATCCGCGTTCCTGATAAATCTCATATGCATTCTTAAAGACTGCCACGCCTGCATACTCCAATGCACATGGGTCCAGACAAAGATTATCCCGCTTCACAGCTTCTTTCACCCAGTCATCGGTACGTCCTACCATGATGGTACACACAGGTGTCATATTTTTGTTGGAAAGCCCTGCTTCTTCTCTCCTCTTTAATCCGCGCTCTACTGCCTCTGCCACAGCTACAGCCTGTGCCACGGTGAAAGATACGGTTGCGTTAATGCTGATCCCTGCAAAAGTAGCTTCTTCAAATGCCTTAATGCCCGCGGCTGAAGTCGGCATCTTCACCATAATATTTGGCGCCAGTTCTCCAAAACCAATCGCCTGCTTTGCCATCTCCTCTGCGTTTCGGTACAGTTTGGCATTGGTCTGGATAGAAATTTTTCCTTTTGCGTGATTTGTCTTTTCATATACCGGCTCCAAGAGTTTCGCACCGCGCACTGCCATCTGTTCGATCAGGCGCCATGCAATTTCCTCCTCTGTTGCCTCCGGCATTTCATTGATCCATTTTACAAGAGTGTCTTCCCAGAGATCCATCTCCTGATTCAATACATTTCCTACAATCACAGGGTTCGTCGTAGCTCCCGCTGCTCCGCGCTCAATGGCGTATTCCAGCTCTTTTACCGCACAAGAATCATTCCAGTATTCGGTCTGGGGAAATTTTTCACTAGTTTCAAACAGTTTTCCTTTTGCGTCTGACATAAAGAAGACTCCTTTCATGAGAAAGTTGTTGGTTATATAATGAATATATATTAGTATATTATGATAATATTTTCAATATATATTTTATATTTTGACCAAAATATTCTCATGTTTTACCAGACAGACTTTCTTTTTTCTCTATAATCACAAGAATTCCATAAGATTTGTTTAGAAATCGTTTAGAAATGTTTATTTTCTATCCATTGTTTCCGCCTGCTTTTCTGATATACTTAAGACATAGTTTTTCATATATATTTTTAATCCTCTCTTTTCATTAAATATAAGAACCCCGCAGGCAGCTGCGGGGTTCTTGTTATATTATGACGTAATAGACCGGACATGAAATGACATGTCCGGTCTTAAAACAAATTTATTTAAAATAATTGACTCCTGACAGGAATATCTTTTGATTCTTATTTCCTGCAATATTGCTGGATACGAACTGTCCCATACGCTCTGAGTGTCCCATCTTTCCTAACACCCTTCCGTCCGGGCTTGTGATACCCTCGATGGCATAGTAGGAACCATTTGGATTAAAGTCCTCATTCATTGTAGGATCTCCATTTAAGTCCACATACTGGGTTGCCACCTGGCCGTTTTCAAACAGCTTTTTGATCACATCGTCATTGGCCACAAAACGTCCTTCGCCGTGTGAAACAGGGATACTGAAAATGTCTCCCGCATTCACTTCATGGAACCACGGTGACAGATTTGATGTCACTTTCGTATAGGCTACTTTTGAAATATGCCGTCCGATCCGGTTCATCGTAAGCGTCGGAGACTGTTCTGTCTGTTCCACGATTTTTCCTTCCGGCACCAGTCCAAGTTTAATTAACGCCTGGAATCCGTTGCAGATTCCCAGTACGAGACCATCCCGATTATTCAGCAGGTCCATGACAGACTCTTTAAGCTTTTCATTTCGGAAGGCTGTTGCAAAGAATTTGGCGGAACCTTCCGGCTCATCACCTGCACTGAAGCCTCCAGGGAACATAATCATTTGTGACTCTTTGATTGCTTTTTCAAACTCATCTACGGAGTCACGGATTCCCTGTGCATCCAGATTCTTAAACACCTTGGTGATCACCTCTGCCCCTGCTTCTTCAAACGCCCTTGCAGAATCGTATTCGCAGTTTGTACCCGGAAATACCGGAATAAATACTTTTGGTTTCGCTGTCTTATTCTTGGCAAAATGCGCCTTGCCTTTGGTGTAATTTCTTGTCTCTACTACATCCTGGCTTCCTTCTGAACGGGTTGGGAAGACCTCTTCCAAAGGCTTGGTCCACGCATCCACAGCCTCTTTCAGCGGAACCACTTCATTTCCTAATACAAGTTCCGGAGTTGTGGTGATCTCACCGAGAAGAAGGCTTGGAATCGCAAGTTTTCTGATATCCCTCGTATCCATTTCTACTACGAAAGATCCGTAATGGTTCTCAACAAGATCTTTGATTTCAACTTCCTGGTCAAAAATAACTCCAAGGCCATTTCCAAAAGCCATCTTGGCAACCGCTTCGATAGTTCCTCCGAATCCGATGGCATAGCAGGATTTGATTGCACCTTCTTCTATAAGCCTGTGGATTCGTTTGTAAACCTTTTTCGCCTCTCTGTAAACCGGAAGGTTATAGACATCCCTCGGAATACAGATCCGCACGAGACGGTTGCCGGCACGTTTCAGTTCCGGAGTAAGCACATGTTTTCCGTCTGCCACATCTACGGCAAAGGATACGAGCGTCGGAGGCACATCAATGTCGTTGAAGGTTCCTGACATACTGTCCTTTCCTCCGATTGATGCAAGTCCGAATCCAATCTGTGCATGGTATGCACCGAGCAGTGCTGCGAATGGCTGTCCCCATCGCTCAGGATCTTCGCCAAGCCGTTTGAAATACTCCTGGAAGGTCAGACGGATCTTCTTGTAATCACCGCCGGCTGCCACGATTTTTGCGATGGAATGAGTGATCGCATAAACTGCTCCGTGGAACGGACTCCATTTGGACAAGTATGGATCAAAACCGTAACTCATCATGGTCACAGTATCTGTTTTTCCGTGAAGCACCGGAAGCTTGGCTACCATCGTCTGAACCGGTGTCATCTGATATTTTCCGCCGTAAGGCAGAGTGACGCTGCCTGCACCAATGGTGCTGTCAAACATCTCCACAAGTCCTTTCTTGGAGCATACATTCAGATTTTTCAGTGTATCAATACATGCTTCCGTAAAGCTCTTTGGAATCTCCTGATCAAAGAAGCTGCTGACACGGTGCGGAACTTCCACATATACATCATTTTCCTGGTGAGCCCCATTGGTATCCAAAAATGCACGGGAGAGATTCACGATCTCTTTTCCTCTCCAGGAGAGTACTAATCTCGGCTCCTCGGTTACAACGGCAACTGCTACCGCTTCCAGGTTTTCTTCCTCGGAAAAGGCTAAGAACTGGTCCACATCTTTTGGATCCAGGACAACCGCCATACGTTCCTGGGATTCAGAAATGGCAAGTTCTGTTCCGTCAAGTCCAGCATACTTTTTCGGTACCTTATCGAGATCGATCGTAAGTCCGTCTGCCAGTTCTCCGATCGCCACGGAAACTCCGCCTGCACCGAAATCATTGCACTTTTTGATCAGCCGGCTGACTTCTTCCCTTCGAAACAGCCTCTGGATCTTTCTCTCTGTCGGAGGATTACCTTTCTGTACTTCCGCGCCGCAGGTCTCGATGGACTCTTCCGTGTGGACCTTGGAAGATCCCGTAGCACCTCCGCAGCCGTCACGTCCGGTTCTTCCGCCGAGCAGAACAATGATATCTCCGGGATCTGAAGTTTCCCTTACGACGTTTTTTCTGGGCGCTGCGCCCATGACAGCCCCGATCTCCATACGTTTTGCCACATAATCCGGATGATAAATCTCATCTACAAATCCCGTGGCTAATCCGATCTGGTTGCCGTAAGAACTATATCCATGGGCAGCTCCGGTCACGATTTTTCTCTGCGGAAGTTTTCCTTTTAATGTATCTTTCAACGGGACTGTAGGATCACTGGCCCCTGTCACACGCATAGCCTGGTATACATAAGAGCGTCCTGAGAGCGGATCTCTGATAGCTCCTCCGAGGCAGGTAGCCGCTCCACCAAACGGTTCGATCTCTGTAGGATGGTTATGTGTCTCATTCTTAAAACTTACGAGCCACTCCTCCTCTTCCCCGTCTATGGAAACAGGCACCACGATGCTGCATGCGTTGATCTCCTCGCTCTCTTCCATGTCATTCAAAGCACCTTCTCTTTTCAGACGGCGCATAGCCATCAGCGCAAGGTCCATCAGGCATACAAATTTGTCTTTCCTGCCCTGGAAAATGCTCTTATGATCCAGCATGTACTGCTCATAGGTCGCCTCCAAAGGCGCACGGTAGAACCCTTCCTGGAACTTGATATTTTTAAGTTCCGTTGAAAAAGTCGTGTGACGGCAGTGATCAGACCAATAGGTGTCCAGAACGCGGATCTCGGTCATGGACGGGTCTCTCTGCTCCTCTTCTTTAAAGTACTTCTGGATGTGCAGGAAATCCTTGAATGTCATAGCCAGGTTGAGGGAATCATAGAGTTCCTTAAACGGCTGTTCGCCCATACCCCTGAATCCTTCCACAATCTTTACATCCTCCGGCTCCTCAAACTCCATCACAAGAGTATCCGGTTTTTCTTCAGAGGACTCTCTGGAATCCACCGGATTGATGCAGTAATCTTTGATCTGTCCCATCTCATCCTCAGACAGTGTTCCCTTTACTACATATGTAGTGGCACTTCGGATGACCGGTTCCTCACTTTCATTTAACAGCTTCAGACACTGCTGGGCAGAGTCTGCCCTCTGGTCAAACTGCCCCGGGAGGAATTCTACGCTGAAAGCCGTTTCCCCTTCTTCCACAGGAAACGCTTCCTCATAAACTTCATCCACAGGAGGCTCACTGAACACGGTGCCCAGCGCCTTTTGATAGCTTTCCTCAGAAACATTTTCTACATCATAGCGGATCAGTACGCGGATATTTTCCACATCCAGTCCCAGGTACTGCCTCACTTCCTCCAGCAGTTCCTTTGCTTTGATGGCATAGTCCTGTTTCTTTTCCACATAAACTCTCTTTACTTGTCCCATATGGTCCTCCTCTATTCGTGCAGCTTCTTTATGATTTGAAACGCAGAAGCATTCTCCAAGATCATTGGATCCTTCTTCGCGTAAAAAACGATTCCATCTACGGTGGAATGCACCTCAGAAATAATATCTCCCTCGTAAGGGTCCAGAATCTCCCCTAAGAGCTGTCCCCGGTGCACTTCCTCTCCGACATTGACAAGACGCCGGAAAAATCCCGGTGCCTCCGTCTTGACTTCCGCCATGTCCTCTTCTTCTATAATACTTGCAATATAGCCGTTATGGCAATTATATTTTAAAATTCCCATTCTGGTTAAAAACCGCAAAACAGCAGATACAGCCTGTTTCGCCGAAAACTCATTGATATGTCCTGTATCACCGGAATAGACTGAAAATGCATCGGTCCCGTTGATCTGCCAGTTATAATTCAGCGTCTTCACATCAAAACTTCTCTGCTTGCTTGTAATCACATAGGGCAGTCCGAATAAGTTTGCCAGACTTGCACTTTCCTTTCCGGTCGGCTGCATCCGGACATGGGGTATAAAATCTCCTTTCCGGTAAAAGGAAGGAAACTGAATTCCATAACGGTAGCCCTTTACTTTCGCAAATATACTGGCCGCAAGACGACTGGTCGGCTCTCCCTGCGGATTCCCCGGAAACTCCCGGTTGATGTCACTGTTGTCCGATACCCAATACCGCATCCCTACATTCATTGATGAATTATTCAGTGAAGGAATGACCAGAATCTCATGGTTTCCCACAATCGAGCCGGATGTTTCCAGCTCCTTCAGTCTCTTTACCAGCAGAGAGCAGATAAAAAGCTGCTGAAATTCATTTCCTCTCATGGAACCGACAATGCAGGCAGACGGTTCTGAGTCTTCGCCTGTACTTCCGAACCGGAATCCCTCTATTTTAAATTCTTCCCTGAGGTAGGAATCTGTCGTATATAACGTCTCTTTGATCATATCAGGTCACCTCCCACGACTCTGGCGATCAGTGATCCCTCTGTGACACCCGGATGCTCTCGGACAGTCATCAGAATACCGTCCACCGGAGCAATGATTTCTTCCTCCACAGCTCCTAAAATCGGACTTGTGACACTGCCGATGATCTCACCCTTTTTCACATGATCTTTCACCTTTTTGTGGGTCACAAACAAACCATTCGTCTCACAATTCAGATAATGAATCCCGTCATCATGGACGACCGGGGCTCTCTTCGGTTCTGCAGACGGGCCCTTCCAGATGCCCAGTTCCTTCATGACAGCAAACACTCCCTCTATGATCTGTCGGCAGAAGTCATATTTGATCCTGAACGCGGCCCCTGATTCTGTGACCATACAGGGCACTCCCCGCTCATTCAGGGCATAGGATAAGCTTCCCTCATTCACTGTCGTGGACGGATGTATCCAGATCAGATCCGTGTTCATATAGCCCGCAAGGCAGAGCAGACGTTCGTCCGCATCGCTGTTTAATCTCACCTGTGGAATCTCCTGAAGAAAAATATTGCTGGAGTGGATGTCAATGACACAGTCTGCACTCTCCATATCCCCCAGCAGCTTAGCCGCCGTATATTCCCCGAGTTCCCCCTTTAAATCTCCCGGAAATACCGCGCTGTAATCTTCCTGTGTGACCGGGATGCTCCGGCTCCTGGCGTCCAGCCCCAGAGGGTTGACCGACGGATATACGTCCACGATTCCTGACAGGGAATCATAGTCCTCTTTGATCCTCTTTATGATCTCTCCGCATATATACTGTCCTCCAAGCTCATCTCCATATAAACCCGAAACGAGGCAGATTCTCTTTTCTCTTCCCGTCATCACGTCCGGATGCAGGGAATTCTTCTTAATCCTTAATGTCTCCCGCACCGGGAGTTTTACTGATACTACTGTCTCAATCATCCTGTTATCTCTTTCCTGTCCTATACGTCAATCCGCTGAACCACTCTGAAAAAAACAGCTTGAGAAGAATCGGCGCCAAAAGGGTTGTCACCAACACCATAATGACCATAGGCGCAAACATCTCTTCCCTGAGCAGCCCCACATGGATTCCTTTTTGTGCAACGATCAGCGCAACCTCTCCCCTGCAGACCATGCCGGCCCCGATCTTTAAGGACTCCTTATAAGAATACTTACAGACCTTAGCTCCGATGCCGCAGCCGATGATCTTCGTCAGGACAGCGGCAATACTGATAAGCACAGTGAAGATAATCATCGTCTGCGTCATTCCCGCCACTTCGACTTTGAGGCCGATGCTGGCAAAGAAAATCGGGGTAATCAGCATGTATGAGATACACTCCACCTTTCGGTGAATATAGTAAGTCTCCGGTATTCTGCACAGGATAATTCCTGCCAGATATGCCCCGGTGATATCTGCAATTCCAAATAATTCGGCCAAAAATGCCAGAAACAGGCAGAATGCCAGTGCAAGCACCGGAACCCGCCTTCTGTGGACCTGTTCATTGTTTACTTTCATCGTGGACATCCTGCGGAAAAACTTGTACACAAAAATTCCGCCGGCACCTGAAATAACGAAAAACAGCGCCATCTTGCCAATGATCATAAGCACTCCGGTAAGCTCAACTGTTCCCGCTTTTCCAATGCTTGTCATAACAGAGAGCAGGATAATACCCAGGATATCATCAATGATCGCTGCGCCTAAGATCGCTGTTCCGACCCGCCCCTTAAGTTTGCCCATGTCCTGAAGGGTTTCTACGGTAATGCTCACAGATGTGGCAGTCAAAATGACTCCCACAAAAATATTTTCCATTAAGTTCTTTTCAAACATAAAAGAGATGACCGCTCCGACCGCCAGGGGCACGACAACTCCGCACAGCGCAATCACCATGGCTGCTTTTCCGCTGCGTTTCAGTTCCCTTATATCGGTCTCCAGCCCTGCCTGAAACATCAGGACAATCACACCGATCTCTGCCAGACTCAGGATCGTGTCAGACGGTTCGATCACGTTCAGCATCACCGGTCCCAGTATGATGCCTGCAATCAAAGCTCCGACTACCGGAGGCATGTTTACTTTTCGCGAAAACAGGCTGAAAGACTTTGTCAAAGCCAGTATCACCGCTATATCTAATAAATATCTGTATTCTTCCATAATAGTAGCCTCCGCTGTACCAATCTTTTTGTCCCCTTGCTTTTTCCTTTATTATTTAGTATATTAAGAACAGCCCAAAAATGCAAATAAAATTAATAGAATTTCTGTGCTCACAGAGCCGGATTCTAGGAAATGAGGTAGTCTTATGAGTGAAGATATCAACGTAGAAGCTGACGTATTTGAAGAAGAAAATCCAATCATCCATCTGGAAATGGAGGATGGTGTCCAGCTCGACTGCGCCGTGATCTGTATCTTCGGCATCGAAGAACAGGATTATATCGCCCTGGTTCCCGTAAAAGACCTTGAGAACGATGAGGAAGAAAGCGAACTGCTTCTTTACCGCTACGAAGAATTGCCGGATGATGAAGTTCAGCTGGACAATATCGAGGACGACGAGGAATATGAGATGGTTTCCGCTGCTTTTGATGCTATTTTAGACGACGAGGATGACGAAGAAGAATAAATCATTTCTCATCCCCTGACAGGTTTCGATCATTTGAAATAAACAATATAAAAACCTTCGGAAACGGCCTTTTCTCTGCCGCAGCCGAAGGTTTTTTCCTATTTGGTTCATACACTTCTTAACTCTGCAGATCCAAAAGCCGTTTCTTCTTCTGTTCATCGATGCGCTGGACGAGCAGGCTCGGCTTTGCAAAATAGTATCCCTGGATATAATCTGCCCCCAGCTTCACTACCGTCTGCATTTCCTCATATGCCTCCACACCTTCCGCAATAATCCTGATGTCCCTTTCGTGGGCATAGTATATGATATTTTTAACAATCTGCTGTTTGTTGCGGTCCAGATGGATATCCCTGATAATCTTCATGTCAATCTTGAGATATTGGGCTGTCACGCTCAGCAGCAGGTGCTCACTGTTGTATCCGCTGCCATAATCATCGATAGCAATGCCGCCTCCCCACCGATGCATCCTCTCTTCTTTTTTAGCCTGCATCATCCGGTTGCCGCGCTCTTCCTCCGTAATCTCCTGAACAATCAGATCAAGGTATTCTCCGTACTGAAGTTCAAACCGTTCAACGTCTTTTTCATCCAGATCCTGATTTGGAATGGAATTGATAAAAACTCTGGTTCCCCTTTTTACGGCTTTGCTCTGCACCAAATCCACAAAAGATTCCATAGATTTAAACCAAGTCAGGCGTTCGATCTCATACAGTTTGGATTCCTGTTTCGCCAGAGACAAAATCTCGTAGACTGTAGGAATCGAATCCAGTCTGGAACGCATCAACGCTTCGTATGCAAATGTCTCACCGGTCTTCACATCGATGATCGGCTGGAAGTAATATTCGATCAGCTCTTCTTCAATCAGATGATTCAGTTCTTCTTTATTCTGCAGCAAATATGCATCCTGAAAATAACTTTCTCTGTCGAATTCCCCATATCTGCCTTTTCCTCTTTTCTTTACCTTGTACATGGCAAAGTCTGCATACTTAATGAGTTTCGTATAGTCATCGGTGTTGTCCGGATACCATGCGATCCCTCCCGACATCCTGAGCCGGAATTTCTGCTTATTTGGAAGTTCCAGATATTCTTCATCCATTTTTGACCAGCAGTGATTTATTTTCTTTCGTATTGCATCCTTTGAATCATATCCGTAGAAGAAGACGAAAAATTCATCACCGGACATCCTGGCCACTACCGACTCTTTGGGAGTATATTTTTTGAGTCCTGCTGCAGTTTTCTGGATATATTTATCTCCAAAGTCATGTCCGTAAGAGTCATTTAAAAATTTGAGATTATCCAGATCGATCATCATCAGAGCTGCAGTGCCCAGAACATCTTTTCCTTTCTGAAACAGCTGCTCCAGCCTGGCATTAAACGCTCTCCTGTTCAGTATATTCGTGAGCAGGTCATAATCCCTCTCATACTCCATCTTCTTGAGTTCCAGAGTCTCCTTGGTGATATCTTCTGCCAAACCGACGATTTTGTCCTCTTCATACCGTATGCTCAGGCGTACCCAGAACAGATCTTCCTTATCCGGTATCTCGAAAATATAAATATGATCCTGTTCATTTTTCCTGCTCACATACCGCCGAAACATCTCCATGTTTTCTGTGAATTCTTCAATCGACATGTTCTTCCGGATTTTTTCACTGCGAAATACCCGGAAAAAATCTTCTGTCATAAAAAGCTGGTTTTCATTCCAATCAATCTCAAAACCGCCGATTTTTATGCTGGCCATCCGCAGGATCTGTGCAAACTTCCTGGACGCCTGAAAGACATCTGAGCTCAGCTTTTCAAAAGACCCTCCCAATTCATCCAGTTCTTTAACCCCGGTTCTTCTCAGCGCAATGGGTTCGCTCGGATTGCTGTTTTTGACATCCGATGCCAGGCTGATGACCGGCCGCGTGATCAGAATACTGATCACCAGCACTCCTATGATGCTGGCAATAAACAGTGCTGTCACTACAATCACAAGTGTCTTGTTAAATTTGTTGGAAAATGAAAACAGCTGATCCGTGGGAACAACACCGATCAGCGCCCATTTCTGATCTGCAAACGGTGTATTCGTGTTATAAAGATTGATATAGTGGACATTGCTGCAAAGCAGATCTGCATCAGATCCTCCGATGGTGAAAGCATTGTCATAGTCTTTTGATGCAACCAGATTGATTGATTTGCTCTGCTTCATATACATATTGTAAGCAGGCCCGCTGACCATGACATTCTGAAGCTGATTTCCTTTTCCTCCGTCCTGTACGCCGAGTATGTAAGCACTGTTCTTATTCTCACTGAGTTCATTGAATGAGATCAGTTTCTTTAAATAATCAGTAGACAGCTCAATGCCCAGGACTCCGTAAACTGTCCCGTCGCTCAGCCTGAGCGGGACAGAATAGGAAATCACTTCTTTTGGATTGTTGGCCAGAGTATAAGTCTTGCTCCAGTATGCCAGATCCGCTGTTTTGAGCTCCGGGTATTTCTCTGCGGCCATGTACGGCTCATACAAAAAAGAATAGTAATCGACAGAGGAATCTTTGAAATCAAATCCCGAATTCCACCCGGTATCCATCCCGATCTTCCACTTCTTTACCAGGGCAGAAGGCATCCGTTCCGCGAGAAGGTCTGTGTTGTTCTCAGACGGTGCAGCCACCGGATCATAATCCCTGATATAAATCCCGGGCTTATTTTGATACCCGCGGTTTTCTTCCTCTTTTGAAAGATCTTTGGTATTAAGAACCACAAATGCCCCTGTCACCATGTTTTGACGAATCAGCGAGATCAATTCTTCCATGCTCTCGTCCAGAAGACCGGTATAAACCGAACTGTCACTGTCAATCCTTGAAAACTTTTTTGCATCGTCCGTCTTCAGTTTCTCTGCCGACTGGTTGATCCCGTTTAAGGCAGAATCCAGATTGGACCATCGCTTCACCATCTCATCTTCCAGATAATTCTTTCGGTTGATAACACGCTCATTAATGATATCCACAGAATTCTGGTTCAGACGGTTCATGACCCCGCCTCCGAACAGAAGTCCCGCAAGGACTGCTACCTGGAGGATGACCAGCAGAAGAAGAGGTACCAATATTCTTTTTAAAATTGAATTTTGCCTTAACTGTCTCATACCCCGGATCTTAACCTCATCAGCCTTCCAATGTTTTTAATTCCTTTAATGTTTTTTCATACCACTGTTCAAAATTCTGATCTGTGTTATATTTTTTCACCGCAGCTTCATAGGACATGCCGCCCTTTATGGCTTTCTCCACAGCTTTTCTGTCCTGATCGGCTTTGTCAGACAGACATGTTTCTAAAATATTTCTGATCTGGCTTCCATTCTTTGCGGCTTTCGGAGTGTACATTTTGTTATTATTGACTGTTTTGACCGCTGTCATAACTGTGTCTTTAATATCCTCATTTTTCTCATCCTTCATTGCCTTTTCAACAGCTTTTTCGGTATTGGCTTCTTTTTTTACCGGCAGGTAGCTGGAGGTAGCCGCAAATTCAAAGTTACGTTTTGCCTCGGTAAACCATTTTAAAAATTGAACAGATGCATAAATTTCTTTATCGGAAGATTTTGTGACGACCATTCCTGCGCCCTGCTGAACCGCATAATCTTCTTCATCCGCAAACTTCGGAACTTCATAGGATCTTACCTTGATCGGATAACTTTTCTTGTCATTGACCGTCACTGCCTTCGGATAATATGCCGCCCCGGAACTGGAGCCTGTAAACGCGATGAGGCTGCCCATCTTCATATCATCGCTTCTGTATCTTCCGCTCGCAGTAAAATAACCTTTGATATATGGAGTATAGTAATTATCCCAGAGTTTTCTCACTACTTTCTTATCAAAATTGATTTTACACTTTCCTTTTTCAATCGTTAAGAGGTCCACTCCCTGCTGTTTAGCTCCAACGAAGAAATAGTTTGCCATCGCATCTCTTCCATAAAATGCTTTCCCGTCATTCGGAGTTTTGGTAGCCTTGTCCGTCCACTTATAATACTTTTCCGCAGTCTTTACGAGTCCTTCGATTGTACTCAGGTCGGAAGTTTTTGCTCCGGTAGCTTTTGAAAACTTCTCCCAGTCCGTCTGGTTTACCGCAAGTACTTCCGTAGCCTTTGCCACAGGAAATATTTTCAACTCTCCGGCCTTGGAAAGTTCTCCTTCCTCGATGTAGTTATCCACATACTCTCCGATCTCGGCTTTTGTGAGATATTCGTTCAGATCGGCTACGAGTCCAAGCTTGTTTACCTGATATGCCGTATCCGCATAGGCTGCAAAAATATTCGGCATCTCACTGGCTCCAGCCTTTTTATTTGCTGAATTCAGCACGGTCTTCTCAAGATCATAGACATTGCCCTGTGCATAAGTCTCGACATAGATCCCTTCATCTTTTCCATCGGAATTATTAAACTGGCTCACCAGGCTTTCAAATGCTTCCTGCTGTGCGCCGTTGTAATAATGCCAGACAGAGATGACCGTCGGATTATCCTTATCCAGCTCTACTGTCTTTGCTTCTTCTTTTTTTCCGCACCCTGCAAGCAGCGAAACTGCCATAAAGCAGGTGAGCATACAAACTAATAATTTTTTCATAAGACTTCCCCCTGATAAACCTGTCTTTAGCATCTTCTACTAGAATACCATATTTATCCGTAAACATCAAAAAAAACAACAGCCGGACTTTATATCCGGCTGCTTTGCTCATCCCATTTTTTTAATACCTGAAGAAATCTGGCTACAGGAAATCCTACTACATTGTAATAGTCTCCTTCAATTCCCCGTATGAAGCGGGCCGCTCTGCCCTGAATCCCATACGCTCCGGCCTTATCCATCGGTTCTCCCGTCTCGATATAGCATCTGATCTCATCTTCTGAGACCGGATAGAAAAAAACGGATGTCTCTTCATAAAAAACATGCTTCTTTTCCCCGCAGATGCACGCAACACCTGTATACACCTGATGTCTGCTTCCGCTGAGCATGCGAAGCATCCGGGCAGCATCATCCTTATCCTCAGGCTTTCCGAGTATACTGCCTTCCATGGCGACTACGGTATCAGCGCCTATGACCATACAGTCTCCGTCAGCACGGCCCGCTACATCTTCCGCTTTTTGAAGAGCCAGCTCCATCACCGCGTCTTTCGGCTCCTGTTTTGTAATCACTTCCTCTTTCGTGCTCGGAATCACCGTGAAATCGATTCCTACCTGCTTCAGTATCTCCCTGCGCCTGGGAGACGCGGATGCCAGTATCAGTGTTTTCATTTCTTCCTCCTCTTTCTGCCTAAAACCAACGATACAAGCCGCTTCCTGTTTCTTCTCTGAGGGCTTTTAAACTGATTATAATGCAGCAGAGCCTGCTTGTCGACTGCTAAGCTTCTTTTATCATATCGAGGAAATACCGGTGGACGGTATCGTCGTCATCCAGTTCGGGATGAAAAGCCGTCACCAGCTGATTGTCCTGTCTGGCAGCTGTAATCTTCCCTCCTGTTGACGCCAAAACCATGACTTTGTTTCCCGCTTCATCAATATAAGGTGCGCGGATAAATGTCATAGGAATTTTTCCTTCTTCTCCAAACGATTCTTCTGTCCAAAAGCTTCCCAGCTGGCGGCCGTAGGCATTTCTCCTGGCCGTGATATCCATTGTCGCAAGATAAGCGCTCTCCCCTTTTATTCTTTGAGCCATCAGGATCAGGCCCGCACAGGTTCCAAAAGCCGGAAGCCCGTTTAGGATCATAGTTCTTAACTTCCCGGCCATCTCAAGATCCCGCAGAAGCTTTCCTATGACCGTACTTTCTCCGCCCGGAAGAATCACCCCGTCCATCTGACGGTCCAAATCTTTTTTCCCGCGGATTTCAAAGCTTTGGGCTCCTAAGTTTTCTACCTTCCTGCGGTGTTCTGCAAATGCTCCCTGAAGAGCAAGCACCCCGACCCTCATCACTGTCCTCTTTCTGCCATCAAAAGCTGAATCTCGTCTTCATTGATCCCCACCATGGCTCCTCCCAGGTCTGTGGACAATTCAGCAAGTATCTTCGGATCGCGGAAATTTGTAACAGCTTTTACAATGGACCGTGCACGCTTTTTTGGATCACCCGATTTAAAGATACCGGAGCCAACGAAAACTCCTTCCGCCCCAAGCTGCATCATCAGAGCCGCATCCGCCGGAGTCGCCACTCCGCCAGCTGCGAAATTAACTACGGGAAGCCTGCCGTCTTCGTGGACTTTCAGCACCAGTTCATAAGGTACACCGAGTTTTTTTGCCTCGTCAAACAGCTCATCTTCCGCCATAGATGCAATCCGTCTGATATCCCGGTTCAGCATCCTCATATGCCTCACGGCCTGAACAACATCTCCAGTGCCTGGCTCTCCTTTAGTCCGTATCATAGCGGCTCCTTCGCTGATCCTCCGAAGTGCCTCGCCGAGATCTTTTGCCCCGCAGACAAACGGAACTTTAAATTTTGTTTTATCGATGTGGTAAACATCGTCGGCGGGCGAGAGCACTTCGCTCTCATCTATGTAATCGATCTCAACCGCCTCCAGTATCTGTGCCTCCGCGAAATGCCCGATTCTTACCTTCGCCATCACCGGGATGGATACTGCCTCCTGGATTTCTCTGATCATTTTCGGATCACTCATTCTGGACACGCCTCCGGCTGCGCGGATGTCTGCCGGAATCCTTTCCAATGCCATGACTGCACAGGCCCCGGCCTCCTCTGCCGTTTTCGCCTGATCCGGAGTCGTCACATCCATAATGACTCCCCCTTTTAACATCTGTGCCAACTGTTTATTTAACTGGTAACGCTCATTTTCCATGACTGTGTCCTCCATAATATGTTAGTCTTTGTTTTTATGCCGGCATTAAAAACTTAAGACTTATTATACAGCGCATTGGCATTATCAAAACATCCAGTTTTTATATATTTAACAGTGCCAGTTTGTTATAAGTGTTAGAAACGTCAATTATTCCAGTGCTCCTTTTACTTTCTTTTTGCGCCCGCAGAGCCTGGCTTCCGCATTGTTTGCCTGATTTGCGTATGCATGTCTTCTCCCTTTTAAAAGAATCTTTCGCCCTTCTTCATTTCTTGTATAGACTAATTTGTAATTTCCTATGCTTTTTCTCATAGCTTGTGCAAAGGCCCCGGCATCTTGTCTGGTCTTCGCAAAGATGCCCGGAACACTGAAATAACTCTGCATCTTGTTCCAGCTCCTTTTTTCATACAGGAGATATCTCTGATTATCAATCTCTCCCAAAAACTCGTCTACACATGCAGAAAATAGATCCTTTTCCCTCACTGTCCCTCCCCTCAGATAAACAAAATAAAATAATCCCTTTTCTTCTGTCACAACTTTGGTATCAGAAGAGATTTGACCCTTTTGAATCAATGCTGATCTGATCCCTGTCCCAATCGCATTTAACCGTTTCAGAGGTGTCAGCAGCCTGACAATTCCTGTGCCGCAGCGGATCGTCAGCAGTACAAATAAACTCGTAGCTGCTGCCGAGAACAAAAGCGGAACCAGCCCCTCTGTGCTGAACGCTCCAGTGTATAGAATAAGATTGCATGTTTGAATAATCACCGCAAGCAGCTCAAAACCGATCAGATTAAAAAAACCAGCCCCCGGCTTCAAAACTGATTTGTCCATCACACATTCGTCGGTAATTTCCATTTTATCGAAGACAACGGCGGCCCGTTCCCACTTCTTTTGCAGACCTTCTCTGTCTTTGGCTCTTTTTTTCATCTCTTCATTGATTCTTTTCACTTCTTTTTCTGTATAGTGATTTTCGGCGAGATCAAGTCGTTCCATGCCGTTTTCAATGATATCTTCTGTATAACTGATGCCTAAAATTCCTTTCATCCTCCTGGACAGCATGGCAAAATCATCGGACAATTCTGCCTCCCCCGTTCCCATCAGCCGGCTGACTCTGGTCTGTCTGTTGGTAGTATCAAGGCACACCAAATGCCAGATGTTACTTGTCTTTTCCGGATTTCCTGGCATAATCCTGACAGCCCTCCCTCTCATCTGGTTGCTCAGTACAAAGGAACCGACAAAGCTTGCCAGAATCAAAGAGTTAATACAAGGAGAATCCCATCCCTCTCCTAAAAGTGACTTTGTCCCGATCAAAATCTGTACATAGCCGGCTTCAAAAGCCTCGGTTGCAATCCGGACCATATTCTGTTTTTTCCCGCGGACAGTAACTTTTGCATATCCCAAAGCCGTCCCTGATCTGTTCTTCATCTCCTCAAGCTGCAACTTGCTGCTGTCTCCCAGAATTCTCTTTGCCGTATCCGTTAAAAACTCTGATGCTTCAGACGGCAGAATCATCAGTTCTCCGCATACAACTCCGAGTCTTATCTCTGCTTCCAATTCTCTGCGCAGCATCTCGAACAGCGGTACTGCCCCTATTTTATCAGCTGGACGGTCTGGATCTCCTACAGCCTTCTCATATTCTCTCCTGATATAATCCGTCAGGATCAAAAGATTCAGCCCTTTTCCCATAGATTCATATTCAGCCGCTGCAATCTCCCTGATACTTTTCAGCTTTCCCCTGCTGTTAGTCAGCAGTTTTTCTATAGATTCATTGGCACACAGCGATACTCTTCTGCGCTCTATACATTTTCTGCGCTTTAAACTCTGGATTAAACCGCTGATGTAACCGGCATCTGCATCATAGCTGCCAGTGTCATCGAACAAAATTCCCTGAAGCAGCTGTTCCAGCCTTGAGATATCAAACTCCGGCAGACGCTTTATTCCCAATACCTTAAGCCATTTTTTTGGATAAGGAATTCCCTTAGCCTCCAGAAATGTCAGGACCGAGACAAGATACGCAGGTTTTTCCAGCAGTTCATCTGCAGACTGATCCGGATCCATAATCCCCTTTCGCGAGGCAGCAACAGCCGCAAAACTTTCATCTGCAGTCATTTCCTGAAACACCTTGCGGACCTCCCCGCGAAATGCATCTATCTGGGCTTTTTCATCCTCTGTCGGGTAATTAAAATACACATAATCCTGATGCGGGCACAGGCTGTGGTCCTGCACCAGCTCCGGCACAATGATCTCCTCATCAATCTCCCCGCAAAGTCCAATATACCGCTCCCACTGAGCCGATGTAGAATCATAAGGCGGTGTAGCCGTCAGGGAAACGACACAAACATTTTCCATCTTCATCATAAATTTTTCTAATGATTTCCACCACTCGCTGCGGAGATGATGACACTCATCAAGACAGATGGTCCCGATTTCTGCTGCTTTGACAGCATTTATAAGATTAAATACTTTAGAGTCCTCCTGTTCCGCTTCAAAAACGGACTTCGGCCCGTTAATTTGTTCCATTCCGAAATGGAGTGCCTGATATGTGACAGACGTTATCAGAGCCGGTGCGTGTATGTCATCTGAAAGCAGACTTTGATCGTCTTTTTGGATAAAAGCCTCTTTTACACGTTCCAGCCATTGCTGCCGGATTACTGCAGAAGGAGACAGGATGAGACACGGCCTGCCCAGACGCCGGATCAGCTCAATTCCAAGGGTGGTCTTACCAGAGCCAGGCGGTGCTACAATATGTATTTTCCCGTCCTTCAAATAAGTATCTGCACGGTCTAAAATCCTTTCTTGATAAGGGCGCCATGCTCCTTTGAATTTTAAAATATGATCATAAGAATTCATTTTTCACCTTTCTGAAACATCCGGCCGTGTCTCACAACATCTGTCTGTTTTTTACCGTCAAGTTTATTGTACCCAGTAATTTATGCTTTGACAACAATTCGTCCGTCCACAAAAAAAGATATCTTCAATATTTATGCGAAGATATCTTTTTACAGCTCTTTATTCTTTATCTGATTTTAATTTGTTAAAATAGGCTTTTGTCTCTGCGATCACAACCGGACTCAATGCTGCCAGAGCAATAAGGTTCGGAAGCGCCATAAGGGCATTAAAGATATCTGCGATCTTCCATACTGCTTCCACCGTCATAAACGGTCCGATAAACACAGCCAGAATATACAGGTACCGGTATCCCATCACGATCTTCATTCTGCCGTTTGTAAGGTATTCCAGGCACCGTTCCCCGTAATAATTCCACCCGAGAATTGTAGTAAATGCAAAAAACACCAGACAGAGCATCAGGATAAAGGACGGAACGACCGGCGGAAACGGCATTCCCATCTGGAACGCTTTTGTAGTAACTTCCACACCCTCAAGCCCTACATTCCATGTACCGGAGATGACAATGCTGAGCCCGGTCATGGTACAGATCACAATGGTATCGATAAAGGTACCTGTCATGGATACAAGTCCCTGGCGCACCGGCTCTTTTGTCTGGGCAGCAGCCGCCGCGATCGGCGCACTTCCAAGCCCCGCCTCATTGGAAAAGATACCTCTGGCGATTCCCGACTGCATCGCAGCCAGCATCGTTCCGAGCGCTCCTCCCGCCATTGCCTTGACACCAAATGCACTTTTTACTACAAGCGCGATCGCCGCAGGTACTTCCTGTATATTAAAAATGATAATACTCAGTGCAGCAAGAACGTAGGCCACTGCCATAAACGGTACGACGACCTGGGAAACAGCAGCAATTCTCTTGATTCCCCCGAGAACTACCGCCGCAACGCAGACCGTGATGATCACGCTGGCAACAAGCACCATATAGGAATAATCTTTTCCAAACAAGGAGATCATATGAGCGTTGTTCGGATCAAAAAAGTTCTTGACTGCCCCGGAAATCCCGTTCACCTGTGTAAATGTTCCGATTCCGAACAGACCGACGCCCGCTCCGAAAAAAGCAAAAATCTTAGCCAGCGGCCTCCATTTGCGCCCCATACCATTTTCTATGTAATAGAACGGCCCGCCGAGCACGTGTCCCTTCTCATCGATGGTCCGGTACTTGATCGCCAAAAGGCCTTCCGCATATTTGGTGGCCATACCGAAAAATGCCGCCAGGATCATCCAGAACAAAGCTCCCGGTCCCCCGGCACAAAGCGCCGTCGCTACTCCAACGATATTTCCGGTACCGATCGTTGCAGAAAGGGCCGTACAGAGAGCACCAAAACTGGTGACTTCCCCGGAGCCTCCCTCCTCATTTTTCACCATATATTTTAACGCCCTGGGAAGATGTCTGATCTGCAGAAGCCCCAAACGCACAGTGAGATAAATTCCCACAGATAAAATAAGGACGATCAGCGGTATCCCCCAAACTACATCGTCAAGCCAGATAATAAAATTGTTCAATTGTGTCAGCATGTTTCCTTCTCCTCTTTGGTTTCCTGTATTCTTTTTATTAAAAATTCATGGAGAACTCTTTGTATGGAATAAAAAAAGCCAAACCCAAAGTTTGACTAAGAAAGAGTAAGCAAATATACAGTACACCGAAAACGTGCCCCATGTTTATGTCTGCTCTGTCCTTTTGCCTGAGAGATAAACAGCCTGCGCTGCCGTACACCTTCGGCGCTCTTTCTTTGAGACTCTCCAGAGTGTATATAGTATCTATACATACGTTAAGATATTAACACACCTTGTTTTGCAAGGCAAGAAAATCTTACCTTGAATCCGTAAAAAAAATCCATTACCATTAGAAATAAAGAAAACCAGAAAGGAAACTCGCCGATGGAACACATGATACATGAAATTAAACCAGTTTTTAACGACAAATCCAGAATCCTGATCCTGGGAAGCTTCCCCTCTGTAAAATCCAGAGAAGGACAGTTTTTCTACCATCATCCTCAAAACCGCTTCTGGAAGGTGCTGGCTGCTTCCCTCTCCCAGTCTGTTCCCGCCACCGTAGAGGAGAAAACCATCTTTCTCCTGTCCAATCACATAGCGGTCTGGGACGTAATCGCATCCTGCGATATCCAGGGTTCCAGCGACAGTTCGATCCGAAACGTGACCCCCAACGACCTGACCAATCTGCTCTCCCTTGCACCGATCCGCAGCATTTACACCAACGGGGGAACTTCCCACAAATTATTCTGTAAACATATCGAACCTTCTCTGGGAAGATCCGCCGTCAAACTTCCATCTACGAGTCCGGCCAATGCGGCATGGACACTGGAACGTCTCGTGGGCGTCTGGGGCCCCGCCATCCGGAAAGGTTTATTTCCCGGAAAACCGGACAGTGATCTGACAGACTTCTGATTTCGTCCCCACCCTCAGAGGAGGCCCCCACACTCCTGCGCCTGAGGTGACGACAGAATTCATGTTTCCGATCTTCTTATAACCACAAGAGTTTTCCCACATCATGCCGGTCACAAGATTTCCCGGAAATATCTGCCCGTCGTGGGTATGTCCGGACAGGTCCAGATCGGCGCCAGCCTCCGACAGCTGTTTCAGCTCCTTCGGCTCATGATCCATGACGATAACCGGTTTTGTCAGGTCACAATCTTTTAAGAGATCTTCTGCATTTCTGCGCTGTTCTCCCATCTTCCCCGCCTTGGACGGATCTTTCCTGCCCGCCAGATAAAACGATCCGCCAATCAGGACTGTCTTGTCGTCCAAAAGCCTGATCCCCGATCGGGACAAAAACTCTTCCATTTCCCTGTCATTGTCAGGGTCCTTTTTTGTGCCGAATGTAAAGCCTCCGAGGATTTTTTCGCCTATATCATGATTTCCCCAGCACGCATATGTGCCGTAAGTACTCTGTATTTTCCTAAGCTCCTTCTCTATTTTTTCCGGATCTTTTACCGCCCTGAATTCATTGTCAAAAATGTCTCCTGCAATACAGACCAGATCAGGCTTCCCCCGATTGATCTGTTTTACCATCTTTTTCACCTGAGAAAGTCCGCTGTTATAACCTAGATGCAGATCTGCAGCTAAGGCGACTTTAAGCTCCTTTCTGCCTGCACAGGCTTTATCTGCCGTCACTTCATAATCGGTAGTAGCAACATGTCTGGCATGGATGCTGCCGTAAACCGTAAAAATCATGACCGCCGCCAGAATCATCACTCCTGCCGCCGCCAATATACTCTGGTCTTTCCTTGGGATAAAAAGTCCGATCAGATCACCGGCCGCTGCCAGAAAAAGTGCACAGAAAAAAATACCGATCCAGTAATTGCTCAGTATTTTAAAAATCCTCTGAATCCGTGACTGGGGCAGTACAAAAGCGATCAAAAGGGAAAAACCCGTGATCCAGTATAGAATTCTGTAACAGAAACGAATCTTTTCCGGATGGATCATATGAATACATACGGTAAGCCAGCTAAGGCTCCTCTTATATAAATAATAATTCAGCGCCAGATAAAACGGCGCCAATATCACTGCCAGCATACCTTTCCCTCAACTTTCTGCAATCTCTTTTACTGCCTCCACTGCCTGTTCTGTCTGTTCTCCTGTATTAAAGCTGGAAAAACTGAACCGGACCATTCCCTGTTCCTTTGTCCCGAACGCTTCGTGCATCAAAGGCGCACAATGTCCTCCGGATCTTGTACAAATCCCGTATTTCTCTGTCAGCAGATAACTTACTTCTCCGGAAACCATCTCTTTTATATTCAGACTCACAATCGGTGCCCTCTCCTCTTTTGAAAAGTCACCGTACAGAGTGACTCCCGGTATCTCACGGACCCCTTCATAAAACATGCCGGCCAGATGCTGTTCCTTCTGCCGGAGCTTTTCCATGCCCTGTGACCTGATATAATCGATGCCGGCTCCCAGCCCGGCAATGCCGTGGCCGTTTAAAGTGCCGGCTTCCAGCCGTTCCGGCATCTGCTCCGGCTGTCCTCTGTCAAAGGTTTTGATTCCGCTGCCCCCGGTTTTTAAAGGGGATATGAGAAGTCCCTTCCGTACCGCCATGCCTCCGGTCCCCTGGGGTCCAAGCAGACTTTTATGCCCCGTAAAACAAAAGACGTCCACATGATCTTTGAAAAGATCAACAGGAAAAACACCCGCGGTCTGTGCCCCGTCCACGATCATCAGGATTCCTCTCTCATGGGCCAGTCTCCCGATCTCCCGGATGTCCGTCAGATTTCCGGTCAGATTCGACGCATGGGTACAGACAACGGCTCTAGTGTTATTCTGAAACAAGGACTCTATATCCTGGGCACTCACATTCCCCAGCGCATCACATCCCGCAGCGGAGAGTTCCACTCCCTGCTGTTCCAGACGGTACAGGGGCCGCAGAACGCTGTTGTGTTCCAGCACGGTCGTCACCACATGATCACCGGGCCGGAGCAGTCCGCCGAGGACAGTGTTCAGGCTCTCCGTCACATTGGATGTAAATGCGATCTGAGAAGGCCCGCATCCAAACATAGTTCCAAGCTTTTCCCTCACTTCGTATATTGTTCTGGAAGCATCCAAAGACGCACCGTGCATCCCTCTGGAACTGTTTCCCATATGCCGGATGGCCTCCGCCACCGCAAGGGCCACGGATTCCGGGCGGTAATAGCTGGTCGCCGCACTGTCAAAATAAATCATAAATACCTCCCGGCTGTCATCACGGCTTAACGATATTCGATGCCTGCATCATCGTCTCTGCAATCATATACATATTTGTCACCTCTCCCACGGCGAGCTGTTCTTCCAGGCCGTAGTGATTCAGACAGGTCCCGCAGGTGAGAATCTCCGTTCCGCCTTCCTCCAGAGTTTTTAGATCTTTTAACGCATCGGACCCCTCACAGGAAAGCTTCGCCCCATTATTAAACAAAAGAATCCTGTCCGGTTTTTGGTCCAGCTGGGTCAGCGCAAAGACAAACCCTTTCATGAGCATCTTCCCGAGCACCTGGTCTCCCTCTCCCATCTTATCCGAAGAAAGCACGACAACCGTATCTCCTGCCTTTCCCTCAACAGACATCGGTTTCTCCTCCTGCTGTTCCTTCGGCTGCACTGTCTTTTCAGAGCCCGCTGTCATTCTTACTTCGTACAGGTTTTCCTCTGTCTCTCTGGACACAAACCCATATTGCTTCTGCACTGCTAGCTTTGACAGGTTCTGGACTGCAATGTCATTGTCTACGATCACCGTGACTGTTCCGCCCTCCGGTGTTTCTTCCAAAGCCTTCTTTGCCAGGATCACCGGCATCGGGCACTGTTTTCCGACCGCGTTAATTCTTTTTTCCATCGTTCTTCCTTTCCCTTAGTAAACAAGAATCTTCTTCTCTCTCCGTTTTGTAATCCTGCCCACAGCAGCACACGGCAGGCCGAGCTTTTTTAACTTTTCCAGCGCACTCTGTGCATCTTCCGGACGAATACCTGCCAGGAGCCCTCCCGAAGTCTGGGGATCAAACAGGATTTCCTCCATCCAGAACGGAACATCTGAAAACTCTACATCACTTCCGACCGAATTTCTGTTTCTCTGTCCCGCCGCGGTCAGATAAAATTCATCTGCATACCGCGCCGCATCCTCTATATATGGGATTTGGGAAGAGTCGATTTGGGCCGAATACTGCTCTCCGATCATTTCGGACAGGTGTTTTAAAAAGCCGAAGCCCGTAACATCTGTACAGCCGTGGACCTCATATCCCGAAAGGACTTCTGCCGCATATTTATTCAATGTAGTCATAGAGTTCACCGCCTGTTCATAGGCCGCAGCGGAAGCCTCCTTCATCTGGTTTGCCGCCAGCACGATTCCGGCCCCCAGAGGTTTTGTCAGCAGAAGGACATCTCCTTCCCTGACGCCATTATTTGCGAGAATCTTTTCCGGATGAATGGTCCCCATGACCGACAGGCCGTATTTCACATCCACATCCGCGATAGAATGTCCGCCGGCCAGCGTTCCTCCTGCCTCAGTCACTTTAGAATTCCCGCCCAGCAGGATTTCTCCCAGTATGTTTAAATCCATCTTTTCCGGAAAGCACACGATATTCAGGGCAGTCTTCACCGTACCGCCCATCGCATAAATGTCACTCAGTGCATTGGCGGCCGCGATCTGACCGAATATATAAGGGTCCTCCACCATAGGCGGAAAAAAATCCAGTGTCTGTACCACGGCCAGATCATCGCTGAGTCTGTAGACCGCCGCATCATCCGCATGATCAAATCCGATCAGCAGATTCTCATCTTTCTTCTTAGGGATTTTACTTAAGACGTGCTCCAGCATCCCCGGCCCGAGCTTTGCCGTACATCCTCCGCTTTTGCAGAACACGATTTTTTCTTCACTCATAAAACCCTCCTTATAACAGAATCCGGTAAATTCCTTCTGTTCCGATGGACTGCCCGCTCAGAACTTCTTTCACCGCAGCTTCCGCTTCCGGCTCTGCGCACCATGCCATGCCGCAGCCCGCCGTAATAGAAGGAGGAACCGCGATCAGCCTTCCTCCCACACCCCGCTGTCTGCAGTACTTCTCCATCGCCATGGCATTGGTAGTATTAGGAAACGCAACTACCAGCATTAATTTCTTTTCCCTCATAGGACAAACTCTTCTCCGGCCTTTGTGATCTCTCTGACGATGCCCTGATAAGCCCGTCCGTCATCACAGTTCAGATAATGTCTGGATATTTTATATTCTCCGAATGCGTGCATCGGAAAAACCGCTTTTGGCTGAATCTCTTCTATGAAATAATTGATTCCTTTACAATATTTATCCTCCTGCCTCGGATCAAGGAGAAGAAATGCAAGATCGATCTCTCTTCCTTTCAGGCGGGCTACTTCCTCTTTATAGAACCTGACCATAAATTCATTGTCATCTTCCGGCTCTCCGTTCCAGTACCACCAGTTTAAATCCCCTGCATGATAGATCGTCCTTCCCTCGGCAGTCACCAGGAATGCAACGCCTTCATCATTGGATTTCAGCGTCTCCACCCGGACAGAGCCGATCATTTTATTTTCATGTTCTCTGATCTTTGTAATATTTTCGGAAACCTGAACTGCTATATCATCCGATAAGATATACTTTACGTTCGGGTACTTTTTTTCCAGCTCAAAAATCTTTTGGCAGAAGTGATCCGGATGACTGTGAGAAGAAAAAACATAAATTTCTTTCTCTCTTGGCATCTCCGGGAATTCCCCTTTGTAATAATCAAATATCAGTACCGTCTTCTCTAACTCCACACAAAAACCGCTGTGTTCAATAAATGTAACTTTCATTGCCTATTTACCTCCTGTCGCTAAAATCTTTTCTTTCAGACTCGGATCAAATGACCCGTTTTTGAGCATCTCGATCTCATATTTATACGGAGGATAAGAATTTTTGGTCCCTTCCTCCTTAATATACGGAGTCTCCAAAATCTTCGGCACCTGTGTGAAATCTTCATGGTGCACGATGTGATTCAGTGCATCGAAACCAATCTCTCCGAAGCCAATATTTTCATGTCTGTCTTTCGCCGCACCCCGGGGATTTTTGCTGTCATTAATGTGGAACACTGCAATCTGCTCTTTTCCTACGGCCTTATCAAAGGAATCCATGACTCCCTCAAAATCACCGACAATATCAAGCCCGCTGTCGCTGGTGTGGCAGGTATCGAAGCATACTCTTAATTTATCATTATATTTAACGCCGTCGTAGATACGCTTTAGTTCGTCAAAATTCCTTCCGACTTCACTGCCCTTTCCGGCCATGGTCTCCAGAGCCACAAAAACCGGTGTATCTTTTGTGAGAACTTCATTCAGCCCTTCAACGATACGTTCAATTCCTGCATCCTCTCCGGCGCCCACATGAGCTCCGGGATGAAGTACCAGGGTTCTGCTTCCCATGGCACTGGTCCGCTCGATTTCAAGTGCTAAAAACTCCACTGCCAGTTCAAATGTCTCCGGCTTCACCGTATTTCCGAGATTGATGATGTACGGTGCATGGACGACAAATGATTCAATTCCTGACTCCTCCATCAGAGCTTTTGCTTCCTCAATCCTAAGCTCGCTTATATCCTTTCTCCTTGTATTTTGCGGCGCACCTGTGTACACCATAAATGTATTGGCTCCATAGGACAATGCTTCTTTGACTGATCCAAGAAACATCTCCTTTCCCTTCATTCCTACATGTGATCCTATTAACATCTATTTTCATTCCTTTTCTATTGTATTTATAAAGCATCTCTTATTATAAATGAAACCCTCTGAAATGTAAAAGGTCTCATGTTCAGAAAAAAATACAAATTTTTATTTGCATTTCCATAAAATCCATGATATTATAACTGTGTTGTGCAGTCGTGGCGGAATTGGCATACGCGCTAGACTAAGGATCTAGTCCGGGCTAACTGGGTGAGGGTTCAAGTCCCTCCGACTGCATTCTTTTTATGCAAAAGACTGCTGTACCATTGATTTATCATCATCGGTACAGCAGTCTTTTCTCTATATATACCCGTCTTAAATTTCGCTGTTCCAGGCATGAGCTAAAATATCTTTCAATACCAGGCCTGCATCTGTGTCGTTATATCCATAGTCTCTTTTCAAACTTTCCAGCATTCGTTTCATTTCACCTGCATATTTTTCCACTTCAACTTCTTCCTGATACGAAGTCAGTATCGGGTATTTCTTAGCCCACACTTTTGTCCAGTCAACCTTCTGCTGAATCTCTTCGTTTGTATTTTCAATCGCCTGCTCGATTTCTTTTAATTCAATATCAAATTCGATCAATTCATCCAGCGACACATGATACAGCACTGCGAGATTTTTGGACTGGCGTATATCAGGAAGAGTTTCCCCCGTCTCCCACTTTGAGATTGTCTGCCTGCTCACCCCTAATTTGCCCGCCACATCTTCCTGTGATAAGCCGCTTTTCTTTCTTGCATTGAATAGACTGTTTCCTAAATTCATGACTCTTATACCTCCTTCTCATTTAGTATAAGACGATAAGAAAACGAATACCACCAAAGATACTGTTCAATTCTGCACTTTTTCTTAACAGTCAAAGAAAAAACCCTGCCGGTACTTACCGTGCAAAGTTTTTTCTCTTTTTATTCTATAATTGAAATCCGGCTTCCCGCTTTCAGCTCTGGCATTTGATCCTGTTCCACACAGATGCTTCCCGGAAGACATTCCCTGTCCCCATGAAAGAAAACTGTCAAGTGCCCCAGTTTTCCAAGGTTTTCAGCCGCAATGCTGCCCACCTCTGTAATCTTATACTCTTTTTCGTCGATGACCAGTCTGCTGCCCGGTTTTATTTCTCCCATGACAGGATTCACTTCGACAAAATAGCAGAAGTCTTTCAGGCTTACAAGCGCAGGCTCACCAAATGTAATAAAAAAACCTTTTTTAGCAAACGCCTCCACATCACTTCCTACCGCTTTCACTGTTGTATGGTAGATCATCATTTATCACCCTTTCTTTAAAGAAGCTCCCGCTCAATGCGCTCTCTTGCTTCCGGCGCCTGTTTCTCCATCTTTTCCGGAAAACCGAACATAGATACACATGCGATGTTGTCTCCTCCCGCTTTCGGTGCATGTTCTTTCAGCTGTTTATTGGCAAAATCCATCTCTCTCAGAGTCTCAAAAATCCCTACAAAATCCACGTCTCCCTCGCCCATAGCCAAATGCTGGTGAATCGTCACATCGGCCTTTCCGCGGCCGTTTAACCATGGCGGGTTGGCGATATAGCGGCAGTCCAGAGTCTGGTTGAACGTATCCGCAAACAGCACATGGGTCAGTTCTTCTCCCGCATATTTTAACATAGATCTCACATCACCTTTCCCCTCGTCATAGAAAAATCCGTGGGGAGAAGAGTATACATATCCAAGGTTCGGAGACCGGAAGGATTTCACCAGATCACAGGTCTCATCGTTCAGCTCACAGAAATCATACGGATGAGACTGAATCTCTACGCGGAGTCCTTCCCGTTCGATGATCGGGAGCAGTTCCTCCATTGACCGAAACCACATGCCGTTGCAGATTTCCTGCTGATTGGGATCACCGGAGAGTTCTGTGTTGATCACAGGCACGCCCATGTCCACGGCGATCTCAATCATCCGTTTCCAGTTGGCTACTGCCATCTTCCGCTGTTCTTCTGTCGGTCCGGACCAGCGGTATACCACGATAAAAGAGGAGATCTCCACTCCGGTTTCCCGGAGTGCTTTTCTGTATTCCGTCTCACATTCTTTGGAAAACAGAGGATGTTTATAAAATGGATTGATCCTCGGATGCGGAGACTGTTCGATGTATTTATAACCCCAGTCCGCCACCTGGTGGACCATCCGGTTAATGTCCATCTGCTTTGCCAGCACATCCACGTCAAATGCTATTTTCATAGAGCAATTCTCCTTTCAAACAACCTATAAACCTGTTTTTTCTGCAATATATTTTCGTGCCTTCAATGCATATTCTAAAGGATTGGCAGCGGCAGGGTCCTGCTCTGCCTCTACTACAACGTATCCTTCATATCCGCTCTTTTCGATGATGTCAAAGATCGGTTCGAAGTCCACATCCCCGTCTCCGGGAACTGTGAATGTTCCTTTTCTGACTCCTTTTAAAAAGCTCCAGCCTTCTTTTTTAGACTGGTTTACCACATCGGTGCGGAGATCCTTTAAATGGATATGTCTGGTTCTGTCAATGTACTTTTTAAGAACTTTCACCGGGTCGATTCCTGCAAAAGAACAGTGTCCGCTGTCAAACAGCAGGTAAACAAGCTCCGGATCAACTTCTGCCATAAAACGGTCGATCTCTTCTTCCGTCTGTACGACAGTTCCCATATGATGGTGGAAAGTCAGAGTCATTCCCTTGTCTTTTGCAATTTTCCCGAGTTTATTCAGTCCTTCTGTGAGAAGCTTCCACTCCTCATCGTTCATCACATATTTCCCTTCAAAGACCGGCTGATCCTTTCCCTGCGTACTGTAACTCTGCTCGGACACGCCGATGACTTTCGCCCCCATAGCTTTCAGGAAATCGGTCTGTTCAATAAACTCTTTTTCTGTCTCTTCATATGGCTTTGAGATCAGGAAACTTGAAAACCAGCAGTTGCAGATTTCAATTCCTCTTAATTCCAGGGCTTTTTTCAATGTTTTCACATCTTTCGGATATTTCCCGCCGATCTCAGATCCTGTAAATCCCGCCAAAGCCATTTCACTGACACACTGTTCAAAGGTATTTTCTTTGCCCAGATCCGGCATATCGTCATTGGTCCACCCGATCGGCGCAATCCCCAATTTTACTTTCTTTTTATCCAACATATCGATCATTACCTCTTTCTATAATTACTCAAAGTTTTCCTGACAATTCTCTGACAGTCAGCTCCGCTATCATTTCTTTGTATGTCTTATCCAGTTTATAGCACAGGGCAATCAGCAGCATTACGATCCACACCACAATCGGCACATACAGATATGTTGCCTTTATGACTGCGATGGCTGCCGGCGCCTGCTCAGCCGCTGTCTGGGCCATTCCGTTGTATCCTACATAGGAAAGTGCGGCTCCAAGTGCGGCATTGGTAATCCCTGCTCCAAATTTCTGTCCAAAACTCATGGAAGAGAACATAAGACCCTCGATCCGTTTTCCGGTCTTCCACTGTCCATATTCGATCGCATCACTTGGCAGTGAATACTGAACTCCGTAAAATGGTGACATCCCGATACCACGAATGATGGAAGAAAAAATCGCCAGAGGTACACTCGTAATATTAAACAAAAAGATGATCTGTCCCGCAATTCCGAGGAAACATCCTGCTGCGATCATATTTCTTTTCCCATACTTTGGTATCAGTTTTGGAAGAAGGAGGATTACAAAAATCATAGGTACCTTCTCAGCCATGGATAACGGCATGACCAGATTGACATCATTCAACACATACTGGCAGTAATAGGTAAGGTCAATTCCAAGGATGATCTGATAAATTGTATAAAACAGCATCAGTCCCAGGGAAATTAAAAAGTATCGGTTCTTAGCCATCAGCTTTAAAGCTGTGAACACCGGGAGTTTTTCCTCGGATTTTTCAGAGACTTTTACACGCTCTTTACAGCAGCGGAATGTGTTTAACAGGATAAGGACAGAGATGACAGAAAACACTGCTGTAACAATAATCCAGGCAAGCTGCGTATTATCAATTTTCACTGCTACCCAGTTAATGATCGGGAGGGTCAGCGCTGTGACAACCATACTTGCTGTGATGGATAAAGACATACGGATGTTGCTGATTGTCTCCCTTTCATGTTTATCCCTGCTCATCAGAGAGCCAAGCGTATGGAACGGCTGGCTGATCCCGGTATACATGATGGTGTTAAGTAAGTTATATGTAATAAATACATAAGCGATCTGCACGGTTTTTGTCCCCTGCGGTACTGTCATCAGCAGGACCGCGGCAATTGCATAAGGAATCACAAGCCTTAAGATCCACACTCTGGCTTTCCCATATTTGGAATGTGTCCGGTCAATGATGGTTCCCATAATCACATCGGAAACTCCGTCAAAGGCTCTGGACGCCAGCATGATCATACCAACGATTCCTGCCGAGAGTCCTATGACATTTGTATAGAAGTAAACCAGCAAAGTATTTGCCAAAGTATATACGACTGTCAGCGCCGGATCACCTATGCAGTAAGCGAGTTTTTCTGATAACCTGACTTTGGCGAACTCACCTTCTATCTCTTCAAAATTCTCTTCTGCATTGATCTTCCTCTTTGTTGTTTGTTCACTCATAGACATCTTTGTCCCCCTTGTGCTTTACGCAAAGTATTTTGCTACGAAATCCCTCGTCACTTCAGCAGATTTTTTCACGTTCTCGTCATGGGACATTTCATAATATTCCGGACGGAATTCTTCAATTGTACACACTCCGTCAAATCCGATTTTCTTTAAAGCGGCTGCGATTCCCGCATGATCTACCACTCCCTCTCCCGGCCACAGACGTTTGTCATCACCGCAGGAACCAAGGGGCAGATCTTCACAGTCATTTAAGTGGTAAGCAAATATCTTCTTTCCGTCTGCCGCTTCTAAATCTTCTAATTTAGAACACATCTCATGGAAATGGAAGGTATCAACTGTCACACCTACATTATCTCGTCCTGTCGCTTTTACTACATCATAGGCAGTTCCAAACTGATTGATCGAACAGTTCGGAGCACCGCAGAATTCCAATGAAATCTTAATGTCTTCTCCAACTTTATCGGATAAATAGCGCAGACGTTCTGCAGCTTCTTCTTTGATCTCTGTAATGCTCTTATCTTTTACATCAAAAGACGGCACTGTGATCAGCATTTTCATACCAATGGCTTTACATACTTCAATGATGAAATCAGTCTCCTCATCGATCTCCTTCACTCCTGCTTCATCTCTTTGATTGAAGAAAATCAGAGTGTTGTAAGCCCATGGTTTTAAATGATGATTTTTAAACCAGTCAGCCAGCTCTTGAAGTGTATGTTCTTTCAAATAATCTTTTACACAGTCAAATCTGATCTCTATGTAATCAAACCCATATTTTTCACAGGCTTCCAGGTCAGCCATCAGGGACTGTCCTTTACATTCCAGTGCAGTTGCTTCATTAAATCCAATCTTCATTATTATATCCTCCTGAGTTTTTGCTTTATTTATAAAATTCCGGTTTTTCTGCTGTCACAATCGGTTCAATCTGTCCGCTCTCCTGTGCTTTCACCAATGCATCCGCTGTTACAGCTGCCAGGTATCCGTCCCATGCAGTCGGTCCGTTGATGATTCCTTCTTCCGCACAGTCAACCCAGTTCTGGACTTCTGTGTCATAAGCGTCCTCAAATCTTACAAAGCAGTCTGTATCAATCGTTGTGGATACTGATGCATTCTTTCTGATGCTCGGATAAGAAGGCTCGGCCATCTTGATTGCGCCATCTTCGCATACGACTTCACAGTTGATATCATATCCGAATTTGCAGTTTACAAAGACTTCCACATCAATGCAGATACCCTTCTTTGTGCGGAGCAGCATGATCTGAGGATCTTTTAATTCTGAGTGGGAATATTTTGTCACTTTCGGCATGATCACCTGCGCACTCTCATATTCATCATCTACTAACCAGTGCAGTGTATCAATCTCATGAATTGCTGTGTCATGGACCGCCATCGGTGTATTGTAGTTTGTTCCGACTTCAGGGTTTCTGTGCGTACAGTGAAGGATCAATGGCTCACCGTATTCTCCGGACTGAAGTGCCTCTTTTACTTGAACATATCCTTTATCATACCTTCTCATAAATCCAAGCTGGATCAAATGCTTTCCTGAAGCGGATTCTGCATCCACAATCTTTTTACAGTCCTCTGCAGTTGTTGCCAATGGCTTTTCACAGAAAACTCTTTTTCCCGCTTCAATTGCCTGTAATAAAGAATCTGTATGTGCAAAACCAGGGGATACAATAAATACAGCCTCCACATCAGGATCATTGATTAAATCTTTTCCATCCGTATATACTTTGGCTCCCCCTGCCAATGCAGCCGCTTCTTTTGCCCCTTCTTCGAAGACATCAGACACTGCCACTACATTTGCTCCCTGGATTTTGTTCGTGAGACGTTTAATATGATCTTTTCCCATTCCGCCGCATCCGATTACACCTACATTTAACATTACTCTACCTCCATATGTTTGTTATTGACTTGTTGTTTCATTTTGATTGTGAACTTATGATAACATTGCGTGCGCGTGCACGCAATCAACAATATGCACAATTATTCTAATTATTTTTTAGGTATATTCACTTGTATTATTCTTTTTGCACAAAAAAATACAATATCATCCTGCGATATTGTATTTTTATTTATACACTTTATATAAATAGTCCTTTTGAATTAATAATGTATTGATAATATTTTTATCATATTTTTATGAGATTAAAGATTACATCTTGTTTTGATCACAATATCCGTATACCAAAACTCACCCTGTCTTGTTGGATTGCCGCAGAGTGTATGAAACAATTCCATGACCGACTCATATCCCTGGACATAGGAATTCTGTCTCAGAATAAAATTAATGACCCCCTCTTTAAGATTTTTCCGGTTTTCCCCCTCGTAGTCATGGGCAATAACCTTGATTTTCTGCTCCAGCCTGTATTTTTTTAATGTATCACATACTCCGCTTTCCCCCTGTGCCGTGAGATAGACACCTGCCAGATTCGGTGTCTCTTCCAGCTGCTCTTCCAAAAGCTTTCCCGCAACCCAGTCGTCATCATAAGCATATCTTGGCTCCAGCACCTTTATCCCTGGATAATGGTGTTCCAGTTCGTCCGTGAATCCCCTCGTACGCTCCATAGTCGCCACATTTTCCTGGGAGCCTGACAGGATCATAACCTGTCCGTCCCCGGGGATAATTTCGCCCATGAGTCCTCCCGCAACCCTGCCGCTGGCGTAAGAATCCTGTCCAATAAAGCAGAGCCTTTTTGTATCTTCCAGATCGGAGTTGATCGTAATAACTGAGATTCCATCTTTTTCCACGAACTCATTAATGGTCTTTTTCAATAATTCATCATCTGTCGGAACAAGTGCGATTCCTTTTACCCCGGCTTCCCTGAAATCCTTCATAATCCTGAGCAGTTTCTTTACATCCCCGCCGTGGATACGTTCCACAAAAACCTGTCCTCCAAAGCGTTCTACTTCCTCCTTCGCAGATTCCGTGCCTTCCAGCACAGCCTTCATAAACGGGGTCTCTGCATATTGAATGATAACTCCGATCTGAAGTGCGTGATTTGCGGTGGAAAGTGCCTTCGCCGCCATATTGGGCTGATATCCAAGTTCCTTTGCGATCTCTTTAATCTTCTCTGCTACTTCCGGGCGAATTCTCCCCCGGTTATTTAATGCCCGGTCAACCGTACCTCTGGATACCCCGGCCAGGTCTGCAATCTGCTGAATCGTAACTGCCATACTCTTTCTCCTCCTGCGTTCTCGTGCACGCATTGTTGATACTATTGTATCATACTCTGCTGAATATTCAATAATCTCTGGTTTTCTCCCGGCATGGAATCAGATTTCTTTATAAAAAAGAAGAAGTGTCCCGGTAAGTTGAGCCGGTACGCTTCTCCTTTTTAACAAAATATAATTTGGAATACCCTTACTTGCAGTTAAAGATTTCAATATGGCGTTTTACGTTGTCATAGACACCCTTTACCATAGCTTCATTCATATCAAAATAATTATGTTTTCCTTCTGTCTCTATGTATTTTTCTACTTCTTTCGTCAGACTGTTAAAGCTTGCTGTTGCAATGTTGACCTTGCAGATTCCAAGAGAAATAGCTTTTCTGAAGTCATCATCTGTAATTCCGCTTCCGCCGTGAAGCACCAGAGGTTTCCCGGTAATATCGCGGATTTCTTCTAAAACACCAAATTCCAGCGTCGGCGCCACCGGATAATCCCCATGCGCATTTCCGATGGCCACTGCCAGCGCATCTACATCGGTCTGTTCACAGAATATTCTTGCATCCTGCGGATTGGTACACTGAATCCCGTGATCACTCTTTCCGTCTTCGCTTCCGCCCACAAGACCTAGTTCGGCCTCCACAGTTGCTCCATACTCTGCTGCCAGTTTCACCACTTCTTTTGTCTTTTTTATATTTTCCTCAAACGGATCTCTGGAAGCATCCAGCATGACAGAAGTAAATCCTAATTCCAGCGCCTTTTTTACAGTCTCCAGTGTGAGACCGTGATCTAAATGAACTGCTACATCCACCTTCGCTTCCTTTGCGGCCTGGACCATCATCGGGCCCATTAAATGCAGGGGAGAATGTTGCAAACGCACCTCTGCAATCTGCAGAATGATCGGTGTATTCATTTCTTCTGCGGCTTTGACGGCCCCTTTGATCATCTCCATATTTCCGACACTGAATGCGCCGCATCCTCTGTTTTCTTCTTTTGCCTGCTGCAGTAATTGTTTCATTTTTACTAATGCCATAATTGATACTTCCTTCCTCTTTATATCATTTCAACTGTAACTTTATCTGTGGTTTTAACTCTTGTTTCTGTTCTTCCTGTTTTTCATTTTTTATTTCTTTTTCCAGCTTAGTTAAAAACAGAAATGCCGCTGCTGAAAATACAAAGCCGATAAAAAATGTCATATTCACTGGGTACTGCCCTGCCGCAATAAAGTTTGTAATGCAGGGAGACAACGCTGTCACAACAACAATCCCAAACATCACGATTCCATAATTCTGCCCGGAATGTTTCAGTCCGAAAATGGAGCTTGCCAGAGAAGGAAAACTCCCCATAATTCCTCCAAAACAGCCATAGATCAGAATCACCGCCAGAGTTGTCAGTATTTTCTGTCCTGTTATCAGAAACACCATAGCTGCCATAGAAAGCAGAATCACACCTTTGATGCACTGTATCCTGCCGATTTTATCTGAAAGGGACGGGAGCACGAGCCTCATCCCTGCATTCAATATGGAACCTGCCATGACCGAACCCACTGCAAGAGCTGCGCTGACGCCTCGGTCCGTCTGCAGTGTCTGCGATAACGGCGATGTGAGGTAATATGCCATAAGCCCGCACATCATTGTGCACAGCAAGTAATAAAATTTTCTGGTCTTCACCATCTCTGCCGAGGTGTATTGATGCGTTTCCCCGTAAAATACCGCTATTTTTTCCTCTGCTGTTTCCTCTGGTTTCCTGATAAACATGGTTCCCAAAATCCACGAGACTCCAATCAGTAATCCCACAGTCAAAAATGCCAGCTGCGGACCTCCGGCTTCCAAAAGTGTTTTGCTGATTGGTGCCATCAGAAGGCCGCAGATCCCGTTTGCCGTGATCACAACACCGGATGCAAACCCTGTTCTTCCCGGAAACCACTTCTGCGCTGTGGAGAGAATCGGTGCATAGATCATTCCAGATCCGATGCCCTGCATAACTCCAAATGTCAGATACATCCATATGGGTGACGGAAGAAGCATATATCTTGAAATCAGGACCCCGGCGGTCAGGATTCCTCCTCCGATAAACATGGCCGGTGCGGGCCCTTTTTTGTCCTGAAACCTGCCGCCTAAAATATTTCCCAGCACAAAAAACATCGTGGGAAGATAAAAGCAGATGGATGCCTGACCAGTGCTCCACCCGGCTGCTTTCATCACATACGGCTGATAAATAGACCACACATGAGGATAACCGGTAAACAATATGGCAAAGGCTCCAAAAACCATCATTGCATTTCGTCTTTTTCTGTTCATAACACACTTCCCAACTTTTATGGTTATATTTTGATTAACTTTTGAGTTTATATTAGCACTTCAATGAAATATTGTCAACAATAATATCAACAATCTCTCATATTGTAACAGACAAAGCAATCGGGCAGGAAGGGAATAATTTCATTTTCCTTCCTGCCCGATTGCTCATTTAGATTCAACTCTGCCATGTTATCACTTTTATTCCGGGAAGTGTTCACCTGCAAGATACACCGTGTTTCTTGCGTTTCCGCACTTCTTTAAGATGTTCTTTTTTACAAGACTTCCGATAATACCTCTTGCTCGTCTATTTTTTACCCCAAGCAGCCCGGTCACTTGTGAAGTCGTGCAGCTGCCATTTCTTTTTACAAATCTGACTATTGTAATTTCTTGATCCGGCATTCCGGCAATGCCGGATTGTGCCGGATTTCCAAATTGTGCCGAATCCTCTTTCATCATTTCCGAATTAATATTGGGGGCTGATTTCCGATACAAATTCACCCGGAAGTCTCCATCAAAATCAAAAAATTCCGGCTCAGGCAAGCCATATTCATTGCATTCCCGAATAATACGAGGAATGCCGCTGCCCCATTTTTCAATAATCTTCATGTAGGAAAATGCGTTAGCAATCGCTCTGTTTCTAATCTTAGAATAACCTTCCTTCATCTTAGCAATGGAAACGCCGTTCAACAACATACCGGGAGAAGTAACCTCCAGTCGGTCATCGAACAACGCTATTTGAATATTGCCTGATTCCAAATAGCTGCGGTGGGCAACAGAATTTGCGATCAACTCACGCACACTGTCCAAAGGCAGTTCGTAAACGTCCTGCCGGTACATTCCTTGAATTTTCATGCCACGATTAATTTTCTCCTGCACGTACTGGAAAGCCGCTTCCATTTGATCCTGAATGGAGCCTTCAAATTCTCGGCGGTCTACAAAATACGCTCTGTCAGTTCCCTTGAAAACAGCACATTGAATCATTGGCTGCTCCTGTGCCTTTCCTGTCAGCAGCGCATAGGCATTGGTCGGAACAGCTGTTCTATTCTTTTCTATCAAAACACCCCAAGAAATCAGAACGTTTTGCGTGAGGTCTTTGACTTTTGCCTTCTCTGCATCAGTCAGAGTGTTCCGCAGCGCCATTGCTTTCATATTGGAACACAGAATAGCAATATCCTCAGAAGTGACATCTAGTCCTTCACAGGGTTCGCAGTCATAATAACGGTTCTGGCCTTCCAGAATCAGCTCCTGCACTTGATAACGCTCTGCATGACGTGTCGTACCGCTCACCCGGACATACGTCCCATCCAAAAGACCTTGGCTCTTGATATAGTAAGGACGCGTCATACCAGACATAATTTCCACTTCAATAATGGATTTCCCACCAACTTCCTGCACACCGATACTGGGTATGATTCTCGGTTCACAGCTGTCAAAAATGGCATTGGTAATATCATCCATCTTCTGAAAAACCTCTTCTTTTGAAAAGCCAGTGACATTCCACGTATTATTTTCCACACCAAAGATCAGCTTGCCGCCTTTGCCGTTGGCAAAGGCCACAACAGTCTTCATATACCTATCGCTTTTTGCCGGGATTTCTTCTTTGAATTCCACATTGTCGGATTCGCCGGCAAAAATTTCTTCTGCTGTCATTTATCACACCTCCTGTTCTATTCAAAATATTATACTCCAATTCTGCCCACAAAACTTATTTTAATTATTATAACACTTTATTTTATCCCTCGGCTAAAACATAGAAAAAAGAAGGAAAATAATCTGCTATTCTCCTTCTTCCCTATATGATATATAATTATTATTCTGTCTATCCTATTTAGCTTTCACAGCTTTAACCGCTTCCGTAAGCTTCGGCACGATCGCATTTAAGTCTCCTACGATTCCAAGATCCGCAATGTCAAAGATCGGCGCATCCTCATCGCGGTTGATAGCAACGATAAAATCAGAGTTTTCCATACCGGCTGCATGCTGGATGGCTCCTGAAATACCGCAGGCCAGATATAATTCGGGACGAACCGTCTTTCCTGTCTGTCCGACCTGGCGGTCAGCGCTGATCCATCCTGAATCCACACATGCTCTGGAAGAAGATACTTCGCCTTCCATAACACCGGCAAGTTCCTCTAACATCTTAAATTTCTCTGCGCTTCCAATCCCGCGTCCTCCGGAAACAAGGATCTTCGCTTCTGTGATATCCACAGATTTATGAGCCGTCTTCACGGTCTCACGTACCTTTACATTCATGTCTGCATCAGAGAATTCCACCTTGAATTCTTCAACTTCACCGCTTCTGGATGCATCGCTTTCCAGCGCTTTCATAACACCCGGACGGACGGTTGCCATCTGAGGACGGAAATCTTCACATACGATCGTTGCCATGATATTTCCGCCGAATGCCGGACGGGTCATCATAAGAAGCTTTGTCTCCTCATCAATTTCGAGTGCAGTACAGTCTGCTGTCAGTCCTGTGTGAATTCTTGCAGATACTCTCGGTGCAAGGTCACGTCCAATGGAAGATGCCCCATAAAGCACGATCTCGGGATCTTTTGCATTGATCACCGCTGTAAGTGCCTTTGTATAAGGCTCTGTCACATACTCTTCCAGCATAACATCATCTACAACAACGACTTTATCTGCTCCGCAGGCAATCAGTTCCTGCGCTTTATCTTTCACGCCTGACCCGAGCAGCACTGCAGCAACCTGCTGTCCAAGATCATCTGCCAGTTCTCTTGCTTTGCCAACTAATTCGATTCCGACTTTCTGAAGTTCGCCGTCTCTCTGTTCAGCGAATACGTATACGTCTCTGCTCATTTTTCATTCTCCTCCTCGCTTAAATGATGTGCTTTTCCTGAAGTTTATCAACAATCGCTGTTACTGTTTCGTCTGCTGATAAATCTTTTAAAATGGTTCCTGCACCTTTGGCCTGCTTTGTAAAGGATTTCTTTACTCTTGTAGGAGATCCTTTTAATCCAATGTTTGCCTGATCTACGGTGTCTTCCAAATCTGCAAGTCCCCAGACTTTGACCTCTTTTTCTCTGTATGCATCAAATGCACCGTGAACCGTCATATATCTCGGATCTGCCAATTCAGCCAGCGCTGTGATCAGACAAGGAGTTTTTACTTCAATAATCTGATGGCGGTCTTCAAACTGTCTCTGTACAACCAGGGTGTCAGTCCCTTCCACATCCAATTCTTCCACGTAGCTCACCTGAGGAATCCCAAGGTGCTCTGCAATCTGCGGACCTACCTGTGCAGTGTCACCGTCGATTGCCTGGCGTCCTGTGATGATCACATCATAATCTAATTTTTTGATAGCCGCTGCGATTGTGGAAGAGGTAGCCCATGTGTCTGCTCCCCCGAACGCTCTGTCAGAGACAAGAACTGCGTCATCACATCCCATAGCAAGCGCTTCTCTCAATGCCACATCTGCCTGAGGCGGTCCCATGGAAATAACAGTCACCGTGCTTCCCGGGCATTTTTCTTTTAACTGCAGGGCAGCTTCGATCCCCGCCTTATCATCCGGATTGATGATACTTGGAACACCGTCTCTGATCAGGGTATTCGTCTTTGGATCTAATTTTACTTCAGTTGTATCTGGTACTTGTTTTGCACAAACAACGATTTTCATCTCTATATTCTCCTTCCGCTCTAAGCTTATCTTAACAATCCGCCGCCTACGATCATCTTCATGGCCTCAGATGTACCTTCATAAATCTCTGTGATCTTGGCGTCACGATACATTCTCTCAACCGGATATTCTCTGGAGTAACCGTATCCTCCGAGAAGCTGTACAGCTGCTCTTGTCACTTCCACTGCCACATCGGATGCAAATAATTTGCAGGATGCTGCCAGCGGAGCATAATTTTCATGATCGTCTTTGGCTTTTGCCGCTCTCCATACCATAAGGCGTGCAGCGTCAATTTTCACCTGAAGTTCTGCGATCAGGAACTGTGTATTCTGGAATTTCGCAATCGGTTTTCCAAACTGTTTTCTTTCTTTTACATATTTGATGGCTTCGTCCAGTGCACCCTGTGCAATTCCTACGGACTGAGCTCCGATCCCGATCCTTCCGCCTGCCAGTGCAGACATCGCGATCTTATATCCTTTTCCTTCACCTGCGATCACATTTTCTTTGGGTACCCTTACATCAACCAGGGCAACTTCACAGTTGGAAGCAGCACGGATACCCATACGCGGAATGTTCTTGCTGACTTCTAATCCCGGTGTGTTCCTGTCAACGATAAATGCAGACATTCCTCTTGTTCCCGCACTCTTGTCTGTCAATGCAAAAATGATAAAAGTGTCGGCAAAACCTGAGTTTGTGGTAAATACTTTCTGTCCGTTTAATATATAATGATCACCGTCCAGCACAGCACTTGTCTTCACACCGCTGGCATCTGTACCCGCTCCAGGCTCTGTAAGACCAAAGCATCCCACTTTAGACCCGTCAACCAGCGGACGAAGGAATTTCTGTTTCTGCTCTTCGGAAGCAAAGTCATTGATGCAGGAACAGCATAATGAGGTATGTACGGAAATCGTGATTCCTGTGGAAGCGTCTGCTTTAGACATCTCTTCCATGCAGAGTGTATATGTTAGGACATCGGCACCCTCTCCGCCGTATTCTTTGGAATATGGAATTCCCATAAGACCAAATTTCTTCATCTTCTCAAGCAGTTCCATGCTGAATTCTTCTGTTTCATCCATATCTCTGGCAATTGGTTTGATTTCTGTTTCTGCAAAATCTCTGAACATCTGCTGTGCAAGCAGCTGTTCTTTTGTCAATTTAAATTCAACCATTTTCTTTTTTCCTCCTGTTTGCTCTTACATTAGAACTTATTAGCATCCCTACTATTAGCCTGCCAATACTTTGTAAGCTAAATATTTGTGAGCTAATAGTATCACTTTGTGAAAGTTATGTCAACAGTATTCGTTAATTTATTGTCTATTTATATTGTATATTCATCATCTTTGTGCAAACTGTTGAATATATCAAGGTAATCTTGTGAAAAAATGCTATGATTCCTCCACACGAATGTAAAATCATGAACTACCGGAAAATCTTTTAATTCCAGTTTTCTCAGTATACCGTCTCTTAATTCTTCTCCTGCGGCTGCCTCATACAGGAAGGTAATCCCACACCCTTCAGCCACCAGTTTTTTTATCATATGCAGACTGCTGGCCTCGTGGTTTTTCTTAAAGTCTCCGATCTTTAAGTTCCTTCCCTCCAGACTTTTTTCCATAATCTCTCTCGTACCTGATCCCGCCTCTCTTGTTATCAAAGGTTCAGAAAGCAGATCTTCCAGCACCTCCGGTTCCTTTTGAAAACAATAGTCTCTTCCGCAGACAGCAATATAGGATTCCCTGGAATATATGCGGTAATCATATTCCTTCTTTTCAAAATATCCTTCAACCATGGCAAAATCAATCTCGCCCTGATCCAGCTGATTCAAGAGATCCTCTGTATTTGCGATCCTTATAGAAACTTCTGTGTCGGGATGCATTTTAATAAATTCAGCAGCTGCACGGGGAAGAATAAAATCTCCGATCGTCAAAGTGGCTCCGAAATAAATCCTGCGTTTTCCCTTTTTTATTTCCTGAATTTTATGTTTTAAGTACATCTCATCGTGCTGAAATGTCATAGCCGCATTCCGGAACAGATCTCCTTCTTCGGTAAGACTCAGCTTTTTCCCTTCCATCTCAAACAGCTTTATCCCGTATTCCTTTTCAAGCCATCTTATATGCTGTGACACCGCAGGCTGTGTAATATTCAGTTTCTTAGCTGCCTTTGTAAAATTCATCTGTTTACATACTTCAAGAAATGTAAAAATCCTAAAATCCAGCATATCATTCTCCTTTGTCTTGAATATCTATAAAAAAAGACATCCCTGCAAATCAGAATGTCTCTTCTCTCCTATTCTGAACTTTTCCTGCCTCTGATACTCTGTCAGATCAATCGGCATCCAATTCGTCCAGCAGTTTGTTCAGTTTTTGACCCTCATCCTCAGATATTCTCTCGCTGAGAGCACTGATAAATTTTTTTGCTGATCCGTCAAACCAGATATCCAATACCTCTTCTGCCTTGACTTTCTTGTAGTCATCTTTTTTGACAACCGGCTTCACATACGAAAATTTGCCCCGTCTTTCAACCACCGCATATCCCTTTGCTTCCAGATCAAAAAGAAATGTGCGCACAGTCGTTCTCTTGTAATCTTTACCATACTTATCCTTCAGCTCTTCTATTAATGTCAAAAACGGGATCTCTTCTTTCTCATAATTCCAAATACATCTCATTACTACTGATTCTGCTTCTGTTAATTTTGCTCCGCTCACTTAAATGCATCTCCTTTTCATTCTTTGACTAGGTATACAGTCAGATTAACATATATGAACGGTTTATTCAATAGAAATTATGAGA
>OKER01000039.1_pt1 | contig 48403 bp, 51 predicted proteins | sample 1610031 | NCBI WGS metagenome assembly OKER01 (sample SAMN04436611, study PRJEB24849) | human gut metagenome | biome: human gut; feature: NICU; material: stool | host: Homo sapiens | place: USA: Saint Louis, MO | collected 2009-12-31
ATGGCGATATGGCGATATGGCGATATGGCGATATGGCGATATGGCGATATGACGATGCGATGTGCTTAGATTAGATATTATACGCTGTGAAACGACAGATAGATAATGGCTCTTATGATATAACGAGGATATAAATATGGAATTTAGAATTGCGACGGCTCAAGATACGCCTCATGTGGAGAATCTATGGGCGTACTGCTTTGAACCAAAGGAAGATCCATTCTTCCAATATTATTTTACAAATTGCTATGAACCAGAAAATACAATGGTCGGCCTAGAACAGGGCCAATTGTTGAGCACTGTTCATTTGCGTCAATACAATCTTAACGTTCGCGGTGCTGTATTACCTACGAGTTATATGGTAGGCGTAGCAACACATCCTGCGGCTCGCCGTGGTGGTGTAGGCGGTGCATTATTGACCTCTGCACTAGAAGAGCTTCGTAAACGCGGCCAAGCTATGACGATTTTGATGCCATCCAAGGCGGCATTCTATCAACAATATGGTTGGGAACTTTATGCTCATCAATGGGTGAACACCATGTCGCTAGACGACTTGCGCCCTATGACAGATAAAACGTTGAGCTTTGGCTTGCTAAATAGCGTAGATCAATGGACTTTGTTAGATCCAGTATATAAAACCTATACGGCTCGTCTTTCCGGCTACGCAGAGCGCGGTGAAAAGGAATGGAAACGATTATTAGGCAGCTTCTTTGCAGAAGGCGTAAACATTACTGTAGTGCGCAACGATGATAACGTCATCGAAGGCTATGCAGTGTATCGTTTAGGTCAGCCTGAAATTCCTGTTTCTGAATTGGTTTACACGACACGCCGTGCACAACGTGCATTATTGAACTACTTCTATAATCACCGTTCTCAAGGTACTACTATTCGTTGGAATGAGGGCCTTCATGATACATACTATCGCTTCTATCCAGATGGTAAAAGCGGACATTCCACAATGCCGTACATGATGAGCCGTATTGTGGATGTGAAAACTGCCTTCGAAGCCATTCCTGTAAACCCAGAGGCTTTGATGATGCCTATTACAATGACCTTTGGTGTAAAAGATAGCCTTTGTGAGTGGAATGAAGGGTGCTATAAAGTCCAATATGGCGGTGCATTGACACCATCTGTTAAAAAGGTGTCTGACACATTAGATGGGGACGTAGATATTACTGTTGAAGTCGGTGCTTTGAGCCAACTCTTAATGGGCACATTAACCGCTGGTGATCTTGCTTTTGAAGGTAAACTTTCAGCTAATGAGGAATGGCTAGAATTCTTCGATATTCTCTATCCTGAACAAAAAACATATATTAACGAATGGTGGTAATATGAGCTGGAAAACGTATACGGTGAAAGAACCGACAGAGTTGACGGTTTCTAAATATGTAAAGGAACGATTTTCCCTATCCTCTCGGGATATCCAAATGGTATTTCGCAAGAAACGGGTAAAAGTTAATAGCCGTGTGGCTCATTCGCAGCGAGCACTTAAAAAGGGTGATGTATTAACCTTGGAGTTACCACAAGATAAGGATTATGGGGTTGATGTAGAAAAGGGACCGATTACAGTTCTCTATGAAGATGCGCATACGTTAGTTGTAAATAAGGATCCCTTTATGCTCGTTCATCCTGCAGGGCAAACGAAGTCTTGTACATTGAGTAACTATGTGGCAGGGTATTATGCGAAGAAAAACGTAGTTCATAAGGTTCGACCTGTGCACCGCCTCGACCGAGATACATCGGGGTGCATTCTCTTTGGTAAAACAAAAGAAGCACAACAATACTATACGGATGAGCTACAAGCAGGTCGTATCGACCGCATTTATACAGGCCTTGTAGAAGGGCGTATTGATGCGGATGGTATGGTAGATGCGCCTATCGGGGTCGATCCAGTATTTGATAATCGCCGCGTTATCGATGAATTTGGGCAGCCTGCTCAAACAGAATATATTGTTCTTAATCATGAGGGAGACAATACTCTGTTACGTTTTAAGTTATTGACTGGTAGAACTCATCAAATTCGCGTACACATGGAACACATTGGACATCCTATTGTTGGTGATGCTATGTATGGTACGCGCAATAAGCCCTATACACGCCAATGTTTGCACGCATCAGAGCTAACCTTTGTACCTTATGGTAAGGACGAAGCTATTACGGTTACCTGTGAAGTAGGGGATAATTTTGGTCGAGAATAATAACTGTAGATTTTACTACTCTAAATAATAAGTCCATCATATCTATCGGACGAGATGCTTATTTTCCCTGTATCCTTGTATACAAAAAACAATATTGATAAAAACTCATAGTCTATGCATGAAAAGCATAGACTATGTTTTTTTTATATTTTCAATTCACAGTGGACAGGAGTATACTGTGTATAGACATAAAATTCTATAGAATTTTGAATTGATAATTTTATAGAAAAATAGTTTGTTAGTTATACTTTTACCAAGACCGAACGGAACGATGCCGCAGTGCTTGGAATAATCAAGTGATATGAAGGAGTGCACGTTATGGATATGAAGCAAAGCACAATAGAGCAACAATGTCTAGATCAAGCTAGACTCGAAGCCAATGGCATGTATAGCAGCCAATTTGAAAAGGATGCGTGTGGCATGGGATTCGTTGTTAATATTAAGGGAAAAAAATCTCATGATATTATCGACGATGGTTTGCGCATTTTGGAGCGCCTTGAACATCGTGGTGGTGCCGGTGCCGATAAGGACACAGGTGATGGTGCCGGTATTTTGGTGCAAATTCCGCACGAGTTTTTCAAGCGTGAGTGTGAAGTGCTTGGTATTAATCTGCCTGCAGCTGGCGAATATGGCGTAGGTATGGTCTTTGCCCATAAATATGAAAGTCTCCGTAATGAGCAAAAACGAATTCTCGAAGAGGTTGTACGCGAAGAGGGGCAAGTTGTCCTCGGCTGGCGTGAAGTACCGGTTGATGGTACAAAGGTCGGTAAAGAGGCAGCTGCGATTCGACCTTGGATGATTCAAATCCTTATCGGCAAAGGTCCCGATGTAACTAACAATAAGGAATTTGAACGTAAATTATATATCATCCGTAAACTGGCGGAAAAACGCATCATTCCATTAAGCAAGGAATTATCTAGCGATTTTTATATCGCATCTTTGTCTTCTAAAACAATCGTATATAAAGGTATGTTAACACCTGGTCAATTGCGAGACTTCTACCTTGATTTGAGCGACCTTGACTTTACATCTGCGTTGGCAATGGTGCACTCTCGTTTCAGTACGAATACATTTCCAAGCTGGGCTAGGGCACATCCTAACCGTTTCTTAGTTCATAATGGTGAAATCAACACCATTCGCGGTAATGTAAACTGGATCAACGCTCGTGAAGGTAAAGCGGAATCTCCATTGTTCCCAGATATCAAAAAGGTATTCCCCGTAGTAGATGATAGCGGTTCTGACTCGGCTATGTTTGATAACACATTGGAATTCTTGCACATGACAGGCCGTTCCTTGCCTCATGCGATTATGATGATGATTCCTGAACCTTGGGAACGCAATAAGCTCATGAGCCAAGAAAAACATGACTTCTACGAATTCAATAGCTTTATGATGGAACCATGGGATGGTCCTGCCGCTATGGGCTTCACTGATGGTACTGTTATCGGTGGCGTACTTGACCGTAATGGTTTGCGTCCTGCTCGTTACTATGTAACAACTGATGATCGCGTTATTATGGCGTCCGAAGTGGGTGTAGTAAACGAAAACGCTGAAAATATTCGCGCTAAAGGTCGTTTGGAACCAGGCAAAATGCTTCTCATCGATACAGAGGAACAACGCATTATTTCCGACGAAGAAATCAAACAACGCGTTGCTACTGAATTGCCATATAATGAATGGGTAAAAGAACATGTTATCCACTTGTCTGAAATTACTCAAGCTGATGAAAGCGATATTCCAAAAGTAGAAGATTTGTTCAAAAAGCAACAAGCCTTTGGTTATACTCAAGAAGATCTTGTACGTATGATCGTACCTATGGCAAAAGATGGTAAAGACCCTGTAGGTGCAATGGGTGCCGATGCGCCTTTGGCAATCCTCTCTGATAAACCACAATTGTTATACAGCTACTTCAAGCAAATGTTCGCACAAGTAACAAATCCTCCAATCGACTCCATTCGTGAGGAAATGGTTACATCTACTCGTGTTATGCTTGGTAATTCTGGTAACTTAACAGATCCAAATAAAGCTGGTACCTATGCGTTGTCCATGCGTACACCAATTCTTACAAATCAAGAATTGGCGTCCATTAAGGCTCTTGATTGCCGTCGTATGAAATCTGTTACATTGCCAATCCTCTTCAATCCAACTAAGGGTGCGGATGGCTTGCGTGATGCGTTGAATGAATTGTGCGAAAAAGCAGAAGAAGCAGCACGTACAGAGCAAAATGTATTGATTTTATCCGACCGTGGAGTCGATGAAAATCGTGCACCAATTCCAGCGTTGTTAGCTGTAGCAGCTGTTCATAATCACTTAATTAGAAAAGTATTGCGCACAGAAATTGGTCTTATCCTCGAATCTGGTGAGCCTCGTGAAGTACATCATTTCTGTACATTGATCGGTTATGGTGTAACAGCTATCAATCCTTACTTGGCTCTTGAAACTGTACGCGATTTACAAGCTCGTAAACGTCTTGGTGATATTACATTAGAAAAGGCGGAACAAAACTACATTAAGGCCGCCGTCGGTGGCATTATGAAGGTTATGTCCAAAATGGGCATCTCCACAGTTCGTTCCTATCATGGTGCACAAATCTTCGAAGCCTTGGGCTTGAACACCAACTTTATTAATAAGTTCTTCGTAAATACACCAACTCGTATTGGCGGTATTGGTCTTGTAGGCGTTGCCAATGAAGCATTGGCTCGTTATGACCGTGCTTTCAAATCCGACGAATCTGTGCTTGAACCAGGCGGTTGGTACGGCCCTGTAAAAGACGGGGAAGAACATTTATTCAACCCTAAAACAATTGATCTTTTACAAGAATCTCTTATCAACGGCGACTATGCTAAATATAAAGAATACTCTAAAGCTATCCGCAACGATTACCATGTAACATTGCGTTCCTTGATGGAATTGAACTATCCTGTAGGCGGCGGTATTCCTATTGAAGAGGTTGAACCTGAAGAATCCATCGTAAAACGCTTCAAAGCAGGCGCTATGAGTTATGGTGCCATCAGTAAAGAGGCGCATGAAACAATCGCTATTGCGATGAATCGTCTTGGCTCTACATCTAACTCCGGTGAAGGTGGCGAAGATTCTGCACGTTTTAAACCATTGCCTAATGGGGATAGTATGAACTCTGAAGTAAAACAAATTGCATCCGGTCGTTTCGGTGTAACTGCTAATTACTTGATTCATGCCAAAGAATTGCAAATCAAATGTGCACAAGGTGCTAAACCAGGTGAAGGTGGTCAATTACCAGGTAAAAAGGTATACCCTGAAATCGGTAAGGCTCGTCACTCCACACCAGGTGTAGAACTTGTTTCTCCTCCACCACATCATGATATTTACTCCATCGAAGACTTGGCGGAATTGATTTACGATTTGAAATGCGTCAATAAAGATGCTCGCATTTCCGTTAAATTGACTTCCGAAGCTGGCGTTGGTACTATCGCAGCTGGTGTGGCGAAAGCAAAAGCAGATAATATCTTGATTTCCGGTTATGACGGCGGTACAGGTGCGGCTGGTCGTACATCTGTAAAACACGCTGGTGTGCCTTGGGAACTTGGTTTATCTGAAACGCATCAAACATTGATGCTTAACCGTTTGCGTGACCGCGTTCAATTAGAGGTAGACTCTAAATTGATGACTGGTTTCGACGTAGCTGTTGCGGCTATGCTTGGTGCTGAGTTGTTTGGTTTCGGTACATTACCACTTGTAGCTGTAGGCTGTAAAATGGCTCGTGTATGTAACCTCAATACATGCCCTTATGGCGTGGCTACACAAGATGAAAAATTACGTGCTCGTTTCAACGGCAAACCTGAATATGTAGAAAACTTGATGATCTTCATTGCACGTGAATTGCGTGAAATCATGGCTCGCTTAGGCATCCGTTCCGTAGCTGAACTCGTTGGCCGTATCGATCTGGTTCGTCAAAAATCTCAAGACGATAACTTCAAATTGTCTCGTGTCGATTTGAAACGTATCTTGTTCCATCCATACATCGATGCGTCTGTTGGTCATATGCATACCATCGATCAAGATCATGAATTAGAACGCACATTGGATATGTCCAAACTCTTGCGTATGTGCCGTCCTGCTATCGAAGATCAAAAACCTATTCGCGCTAAATTGGCTATCAATAACATTAACCGTGTAGTAGGTACATTAGTTGGTTCTGAGGTAACACGTCGTTATGGTGAAAGCGGACTTCCAGATAACACAATTAAGTTGAACTTTGAAGGTTCTGCAGGTCAATCCTTTGGTGCTTTCATTCCAAAAGGCATGACATTAGAACTCGAAGGGGATGCGAATGACTACCTCGGTAAAGGTTTATCCGGCGGTACCATCGTTGTTTACCCTCCTAAGAAATCTATTTTTGAAGCTGATGAAAACATTCTTATCGGCAACGTTGCCTTCTATGGTGCTACATCTGGTAAATCCTATATCAATGGTGTAGCTGGTGAACGTTTCGCTGTTCGTAACAGTGGTATTACAGCTGTTGTGGAAGGTGTAGGCGACCATGGTTGTGAATACATGACAGGTGGCGAGGTTCTTGTACTCGGTAAAATTGGTCGTAACTTCGCAGCCGGTATGTCCGGTGGCTATGCGTACATCCTCGATTGCGATGAACGTTATGTAAATACTGGTCTTGTAGAATTACGTCCTGCTAATAATGATGACCTTAAACGAATCAAAGAATTAGTCGAACAACATGTATTGCATACTAATTCCACAAAAGGCCGTCATATCCTTGAAAACTGGAATAACTTTGCAAATAGATTTACTAAGGTTGTTCCTGTAGCATACGAAGAAATGCATGCTGCTATTGAACGATTCAAAGAACAAGGCTTGTCCTTAGAAGAAGCTCAATTGGCTGCATTTAAAGAAAAATATGCAAAATAAGTTCTAATCTAATATAACTTAGAGAGAATGTAATGTAGAATGCCTCTATAGTTTTGACTATAGAGGCATTTTCATGTATAATATTTGTATTGCAATATTGGATCATGGCAGTTCTCGGGCCCGTGCAATGGGGGCCTGTGAATCGTGTCAGGACTGAGAGGTAGCAGCACTAAGCGGTAACCTTCATGTGCCACGGGGAACCCGGGGGCTGTCGTGATCGAATATTGCAAGGCGGCCTTGGGGGCCGCTTTTTTTATTCTATTATTGAAGCTAAAACGGGTATTAGTTACATGCAAAGAGGACGTGAAAGGACGCCCTCTTTTTTGTGTAATATGGTATAATAAAGTATTGTTAAATATATGCGTAAAACCCTGTTTTTTAATGCGTTTTTCTATAAAACGGCATAAAAACGGCAAAAAATATTATCCAAAAATATTTGCCACTTTATCAGCGGCATTTTTTCGCATTTCGTCCGTGTAGTGAATATAATTGTTTATTACCGTATCCACGGTATCGCCCAATAGACTGGCAACGGTTTTTATATCTACATTATTTGCCAAAAGCGTACATGCGTAAGTATGCCGAAATGAATGCATAGTTTTATTTTGAACGTATTGTTTTAATACTTGATTGGCTAGTGTAGATTTATTATTTTTAAAATCAAATAACCGTTCTTTGCTAGATACTTTTTTAAAATTAGATAATATATCTGTTAAAACTGGCGGTATTGGAATAGTGCGAACGCCGTTTGTTGATTTTGTGTTGGCGTATCCGTATTTTCCGTTAATTAGCGCCGTCCATTGCTTATTAATTGTCATTGTTTGATTTACTAAATCAATATCAGACCAGTTTATGCCTATGATTTCGCCATAACGCGCCCCGGTATAACGTGCAACAGAAAATAGCACATAATACATATAATGTTTATCTTGCATGTTTTCTAATAATGATAATTCGTTTTCGGTAAAGACTGATAGTTTTTTATTATCCTTTTTCTTTAGGGTTTTAAGCCGCATACAAGGGTTTGTGTGGATAATGGCGTATGGTGATATGGCGTAATTGAATAACAATTTTAAAACGGCGGTGCATAGATTAATTGAACTGATTGAGTAGCTTGTATTATTAAATTCGCGCGTAATATCTAGCGTTGTTATTTCTGTTATTTTCTTATTTTTTAACGCATCAACTACATTTAATGCGTTTTTGTACGCGATTAAAGTATTGGCCGTTAAATTCAACTGTTCGTTTAAATATATATTGAAAAATTGCATTAAGGTTAAATCTTTTAGACTATCATCTATTGAAAAGGTGATAGTCTTTTTTAATTCATCAATGATCGTTTGTGCGTGAATTTTAGCAGCCTTTTGCGTTTCAAAACCCTGTTTAGATTTCTGGCGCCAGCGGTTGCCGTCTTTGTACGAAACGATGCATTGAAACCCTTTATCTTTCTTTCTTATGGTTATATTGCATTGCATCGTCTAATTCCTCTATTGAATATTTGGCTATGTAATGCGCGGCAATAAATAAAGCTAATACTATAATCGCTAATATATATCTATGTTCTTGCCACGGCACAAGGCCTAAAGCCAAGCCAATAATTAAATAAAAAACACTTTGATAAAAAGCTACATTAATTGCATCTTTCTTTTTCATGTTGAACCCCTTTATTTAACAATAAATGCGCAAAAGTATTCGCATCTATTTCGAGTTTTGCGCGTGTGGTGCTATCTAAGCCGCCGTATAAATCGTATTTGCCATGAAGCAATGCATGCCCTAATTCATGCGCAAGTGCTTCGCGTTGTTGGCGCCTACTTAACCGGCTATTTATAATAATAGCCTTTTTAATCTCCGGTTTAATCAGTACACCGCTAACACCTACAGGCATACGTTTATAAAATACTTTAATGTTTAACTTGCTTGCAATGTTGCGTGGTTCATTTGAACCGCACGAATTAATTAAGTCTAAAACCATATTTAACATGCTAACAATTCCCCTTGAATATATTAATCGTCTAATACTGCTTTTAATACTTTTTGCAATTTCTTTTTTTGTTTTTCCGTCAATTCACGATCGCCATAATAACATACCAAAGCGCTATCTGTAATTTTCTTTAAATCAATTTTTCTCTCAATGTTTTTGATTTCAGGCGTTCCCTCTATGCCCTCTGTAAAATAAGAGGTTGGCACGTTGAAATAGTCTGCCAAAATTTTAAGTGTTTTTAAATTGGGCGTAGAATTTTGAGTTTTCCAACGTGAAATAGTACTTTGAGCAATACCGGTTTCTTTTGAAACTTGATACATAGAAACTCCTGTTTTCCGCATGGCATCGCTAAATCTTTGGTAAAACATGTTTAACCTCCGCAAATTATAAACAAATATTTATAAAATTTACGAAATGTTTAGTAGACTGCTTGTGTAAACGCAAGTATAATAAAGCCATAAGGTAGTTGCGAAAACGCAAGCAATCTTATAAACAATCGCGTTGTAGCAAGTGTGGTAGTGAGATATTATTACTTGCTATAACGCAAGTATAACATTAAAAAAAGGTGGTGTAAATGATTAAAACGGTAACAAAAAACATTTTCAAACTTATGGATAGTAAAGGCGTAACCGCCTATAAATTATCCAAAGCAACGGGAATTTCTGAAAGTGTTATTTCCCGTTGGAAAAGCGGCGAACAATCGCCAAGCATTAGCAGCCTTGTAAAGGTTGCGCATTTCTTCGATTGTGGTTTATCGGAATTGATGAAAGGAAACAAATTATGAAAATAACGTATACCGTCGATGAAGTAGCCGATGTGTTAGGCATTTCTAAATCATCGGTGTACAACTTAAGAAATAACGGTGTGATACACGCAATCGAAAAATTACCAGGGTTATTGTTTTCAGTACAAGAAATTCAAAATGTGGCGGGTATAGAAAACGAATGCAATGCGTATAACTACCGCAAATTATTGAAACGATGCGAAGAACTTGAAACAGAAAACACAAAATTAAAGGAAGGTATAAAAAAAATCACCAGCCAAATGCTGATGATCACGGGAGAAATATGCGATTACTCACGATAATTAAAATTATCGGTGCGGTATTCCTAGCTGGTACGCCTGGAAGTTTAGAACTAGACCGCATCACAATGTACGAAGCATGCTTGCAAATCACTATTGGGATATTGTTATTATGCGGCGGAATATACATTGATGAAATTAAAAGAAATGCCCAACAGTAGCGGCAACTACAATTGGGCAACGATGCAAACCATGAGAAAGCATCTTAACCACATCATACAACGATGCGGATAAGATAACAAGGAGAAAATATGGATAGATTGGAAATGCTTGCCTGTTTAAGCAAGTTTGATGCAATCAATGAAGAAATGAAGCGCGCGGATAAAAGCGTTTACATGTCTATAAGTTTTACAAGAACAACATTTAGCGATGAAATCAAATATGATGTATGCGCTATTGATAAAGACGGAACGTATATTGCGCTACAATTTGAAAATTTTGCTGATGTGCTAGTTTCAGATGCAAAACCTGTAAATTTTTATTATGAAATATTGGAAGCATTAAAGGAGAAAAGACAAAATGAGTAGCATTTATGAGTTAAATAAAGACTACGCGGAACTATCAGCAATGCTGGAAGTAGCGGAAACATCGGAAGAAATCGAAGCAATTCAAAACACGCTGGAAATGCTTGATTTATCGATTGAAGAAAAAATAGAAAATACGGCAAAATACATGGTTAATGTTGAAGCTGATATACAAGGTATCAAAGCGGAAATTGACCGATTAAACAAAATTAAAAAGTCAAAAGAAAGTACGATTGAAGCATTTAAAAACAATATTGAATATTCCATGAAACAAAAAGGAATTGAAAAATTAGAAGTTGGTACTTTTAAAGCTGGATATAGAAAATCTGAAAGCGTGGAAATCATCAACCTTGATATTATCCCCGCTGACTTTACAAAAGTAGAAATCAAAGCCGATAAAACGGCGATAAAAAAAGCCATTAAAGCTGGTGAAACAGTCGAAGGCGCAGAAATCAAAGTAAATCAAAATTTCTATATTAAATAGGCGGTGTAGATATGGAATTTAGAACACTAAGAGCGAATGAAATTGATTGCCGTATCCAATCGTTGAGTGAAAAGAACGGCGCAGTCGGTGCGGTGGTGTTGCTTTACAAAGACGCACGCGTTGACATGCGCATGCTTGATGAAGTTGTAGGGCCTTTGAATTGGCAACGCGAACATAAAATTGTTGGTGATCGTTTATATTGTACTGTTTCGATTTACAACGAAAAAACCGGCGAATGGGTAAATAAAAGTGATGTAGGGACCGAAAGCAACACTGAAAAGGAAAAGGGGCAAGCATCTGATAGTTTCAAGCGCGCCTGCTTTAACTGGGGTATTGGTAGAGAACTATATTTAGCCCCATTCACATATATTCAGTTGAATAAAGGCGAGTGGTACCCCGGTAAAGACGGAAAGCCTAAATCATATGCAAAATTCAAAGTACAAGAGATTGAATATGATGAAAACCGTAATATAAGCAAATTGGTAATTGTGGATAATAAAGGTTCAGTACGTTTCACAATGGGCAGTAATAATACACCACCGACAACACAAAAGAAAGAACATGTACAAGGATACGATGAGTTTCTAGCGCTGCAAAAGCAATACAACGTACCGCCTGCTGAAATTACAAAATACGTCGCAGCAGAATTCAAGAAACCGCGTGTTGCATTGTTAGATGAGTTTGAAATGGTGGCAGCATTAACCTGGTTGAAAAAGCGAATTGAGGAAAGCGCAAAATAATGAAGTGGGTAACAAAGGGAATTAATTTAATAAAGTCGATTGGCTGGAATATATTAATTCCCGCGCCGATTGATGAAGCGTTAAAAAAGTTAGACCCGGAAATTGAATATATCGTTGAAATTAAAAAGAAAGTTAAGCGACGTTCGCTAAATGCCAACGCTTATGCGTGGGTATTGTGCGATAAGATAGCCCGTGAATTATCCAAACATGCCTACATCTCAAAAAATGACGTCTACAAGCAAGTTTTGATTGAGTGTGGTACGTTTACCTATCTACCAATTCAAAACGATGCCACAGAGCGTTTTATTGAGATTTGGGAGGGCCACGGGTTAGGGTGGCATGCTGAAAATGCAGGGCCAGCTAAAACAGAAGGGTACACAATCATTCGTGCATATCACGGAAGCAGCGTTTACACGGTGGAAGAAATGAAGCGGTTGATAGATGCACTTGTTGATGAGTGCAGTCAATTAGGTATTCCGTTAGAAAATGATGAGTACATCAATTCATTAGTACAGGAATGGGGCGAACATGAACAAAAGGAAAAAGCTGGATAACGTACTATACGCCCGCACTAGAAAGTGGGCGTATGAGAGAGATAACGGCCAATGCGTACTATGCGGTGCGCCTGCATCAGAAGTACACCACATTGTATTTAGATCGCAAATGGGGTTATCGAATTTAAACAATTTAGCATGCTTATGCCGTGATTGCCATAACAAAGCACACGGCGTAGATGCAAAAGAAATACGGGAGATATTACAAGAAAGGAATTCAAAAATCAAATGGCAGAACGGCGAATGATGTCAAAATCAATTATCAAATCTGATACATTCCTAGACATGCCAGCAACTACACAAAATTTATACTTTCATATGCTGCTTGATGCGGACGATGATGGCTTTATCAATGCTCCTAAGTCAATTATGCGAATGATTGGCGCAAAAGAAGATGATATGAAAGTACTAGTTGCAAAACAATTTGTAATACCGTTCGAAAGTGGTGTTGTAGTCATTAAAGACTGGAAAATACATAACTACATTCAGAACGATAGGTACAAGCCAAGTACCTTGCCGGAACGCAATTTACTTAACATTCAAAAGGATAAAACATACACGTTAAAAGGTGATGTATCCAAAATGGATACAGAATGTATCCAAAATGGATACATAGGTAAGGATAGGTTAGGTAAGGATAGGTTAGGTAAGGATAGGTTAGGTAAGGATAGGTTAGAAATATATTGTCATGTTTCACATGACGATGAAACACCAAAAACACACGTTGAAATTATCGAGTATCTAAATCTCAAGACTGGTTCTAAATTTAAACCTTCAACAAAACCATATGTACAAGCGATACAGGCAAGACTAAAAGAAGGGTATTCGGTTGATGATTTTAAAACGGTGATTAATAAGAAGTGCGCAGAATGGATAGGGACAAAAATGGAAAAGTATCTGACGCCTAAAACATTATTTGCACCTAGTCATTTTGACCAATATTTGAACGCTAACGTAAAACCGGAAATGAATGATACTGAACGGCGTGTTGTTGAGATTAATGCGTTGATTGATGCAGCTGAAAGGGGAACATATGAAAGCGGAAATATTGAGGGCGATTGCACCTCTAGGGGCGATATATCCAAGTTTTGATAACACGAAACTTCAAATATATGCATCGCTATTGGAAGATATCCACCCGGTAACGTTAGAGGAAGCGGTAAAACTGGTAATTAAAACTTATGAATTCGCGCCTAGCGTTGCGACCATACGGAATAGAGCGCGAGATATATCAAATCACGTTAATTGTAAAGAGGACATGCTACCCGCACAAAGCGCCTGGGCAATCGTAAGAAAACGAGCCAGTAGCCCTGGATATGAAAGAGGTTTGGAAGGCTTTGAAGGTGTGATACTAGAAGCGGCCAAAACTGTATGGGAATGCTTCAACCCACACAACAAGGATTTTAACGAAAGCGCTGCTATGAGCCAATTTGTCAAAGCCTATGAGCGAATAGAAGCACGGGAGCAGAAACGCCAAGAGGTGGCGGAAGTAGTGCAACGAAAAGGCGTATTGCTAGAAGCTAGAAAACGGGCTGAAATTAATAGTAAAAGGCCGGTAAAACTGCTGGATAATGGGCATCTAGTAGAAACGGATAGTTTAACGGATACCATTAAGCATGCCAATATACCGGACGAAGGCAAACAAAAGATATTGGGGTTGATGAAATGACTAGGGGAATTAAACGAAAAACAAAATATAAAGTGTATCCCATGTTAATTGCATGCAGATGTGATGCGGGGCTAACACAAGAAGAATTGGGCAACTCGATTGGCGTAGGTTCGGAAACGTACAAACGCCATGAAAGAGGTGAAACGCCATTTACAATTTACGAAATGTTCGAAATTCAAAAGATGCTCAATGAGCGATTAGGCAAATATTATACGCTTGATGAATTATTCGAAATGGAAAGGTTATAATCATGAATTCTGTACAAATTTTAGGAAATCTTGCACGTGACCCGGAAGTGCGCTATACGAAAACAGGCAAAGCAGTTGCATCATTTACAATTGCGGCTACAAATACATATACCGACAGTGAAGGCGTAGCGAAAGAACAAACCGCATTTATCAATTGTGTAGCATGGGGAAAAGTTGGGGAGCAAGTCGGAAATTACAAAAAAGGCAATAGGCTATTTGTTGAAGGCCGAATTCAAACACGAAGTTATGAAACGCAAGATAATCAAAAAAGGTATGTTACGGAAGTTGTAGCTGGTTTCGTTGGCGTATCACTACTAAATGAAAGTAGTGAGCCAAGTAACTTTGATAATTTCGATGCAACTGATCCGAATGAAAATATTCCGTTCTAAGAGGTGAAAAATGAAAGAAGAAACATATCAAGATAGATTTGTAAAAGAATACATTGAATTGAAATGCAGATATAAGAAGTTGCATAAAATGTTAGTCAAATATGATGCAAAGACTTTGGAATTTACGCCAACTTGCCCTATTGAAATACTAAAAGCACAAGCCAAATTGATGCGAAAGTATTTGTATATTTTGGAAGTTAGGGCAGAAATTGAAAAAGTTAAATTCCCAGTAACGTTGGATTGAATTAAAGGTTATGAGATGCACATATGGGGACTATTTGATGATGGCAATGGGTGTTATCGTCAAGCGATAGATGAATATAACATGAATATGGGGGGGCAACACACAATAACATCAATAGGAATTGGTGATGCGTGTATCCATCAAGACCTTGCAATTAATACGTTGCATAAACCAAACGCATTATGGGAACAGTTGGACAAGCTAGATAGACCTGATGTTATTCTAGCTAGTCCGCCATGCGAAAGCTGGAGCGTAGCAAGTGCTATGAAAGGCGGTAATGCGTGTTGGAAACAAGAAAAGGATATGACTATCAATCTATTTGGTGAATATGAGCAGGGAAGTAAATTCACAATAAGAAATCACATCGATTATGAGAACTACCAGTTTAAATATGATAAGTCATTCTTAACACGTATCAATGGTGAAATGTGTATCTACAATACATTGAAAATCATTGAGCGTTACCAACCGAAAGTATTCGTGATTGAAAACCCAGCATATGGGCGAATATGGGAATACATAGCAAATGTAATAGGGTTCAATATTCCGTATGAAAACCTAACCTATTACAACAACTATGATTATCCGATTAAGAAACCTACAAAGTTTGGTAGCAACATCGATTTGAAATTATTAAAAGATAACATCAAAAACACAATCGAGTTTAAAAGTATGAATGTTAAAGGTATCAATCGATACAATGCTAGATCACATATTCCGTTAGAATTGGTGAAAGATATATTAAAGCGATGTGAGCAATATATAGAGAGGTAAATATGTACGAATTACAAGAAAAAGCAATCAATGTAGCAAGAACAGTATTGTTTAATAAATTTGGTTATAACGCTAATGAATTAGCACTTATGGATATGTATGTAGTGTGGTTTTGTAAAACGTTACAAAACTGGAAAGCGTTGGTAAGCGGTGTACATATCAAAGAGTATATCGAAGTTACATATAACGGGGATAAGCAAGAAACATATATTGATGTGTATAACAAGACATATAACGCGTGCGTAAAAGATAATGACTTTATGCAACTTCCTTAGTTTGTTAAAGAAATAAGCGATATGAATGATAAAGATCACATTTAAAGGTAGACCTATAACCAAGAAAAACCACGGACAGTTAGTGAAACGAAACGGCAAAATGTGCATGATACCGTCAAAAGCATACCGGGAATATGAAGAAAGCTGCTTATGGCAAATAGCAGGAAAGAAAATATATGTTCCAGGTGTGGTAGTGGTTGAATGTGTGTATTACATGCCCGATAAGAAATCGTTCCCCGATTTAATTGGGTTATTGCAAGCGACAAGCGACATACTAACAAAAGCCCGTGTGATTGATGATGATAAGTGGATATGCTCATATGGTTCCAGCCGTATAGCTGGCTACGATAAGGCGAACCCTAGGGCAGAAATCACCATAACAAATGGGCATAGTGAAGCATTGAACGCATTAAAGAAATAGGAGAAGAAACAAATGGCAAATACATCGACGGTAGGGATACCGTTCAATTGTAAGAACTGGCTAGCATTAGCAGCTACTGTATATGGAGATGTAAGCGCAGATGAAGCATTAAGCTATTGCGGACTGAAAACAAGACGCGACCAAACTGCATGGCGTGAGAAACATAAACACGAAGTACGAAAGATGTATAGTGAAGGGCTAACGCTATCAAAAATTGCGGATATATTATGCACGAGCAGGCACAATGTAAAAAAAGTGCTGGTTGATGCAGGCTTATATATTTAATAACAGTAGCGGCAACTACTTATTTGAATTTAGAAAATAACGAGGTAAATCATGAGAAAACATCTTTTAACAGTAGCAGTATTAACAATGGTTAGTGGGTTGGCATGTGCAAATGGAATTGTAACAGGGCCGGTAGAACCGAACACGCAAGCGCCAACGGTTAGCGGTTATAATTCGGCAGCATTAGGCGTGAATACGAATGTTACAGGTACAAATTCTATTGTGTTGGGCCGTGATAATACAGTAACGGGCAACGATACAACTATTATTGGCGGTGGTAATGGGGTAGTTGGTGCGGATCAATCTAGCATTATCGGATACAATAATTACATGGGCGCTCATAAGGAACAAACCATTATAGGCGCTAACAATACAACAGATAACCAGGGCGCGGTAATTGTTGGTACTCATTCAGTGGTGCGCGGAATTGATGCGGCCGTGCTAGGGAATAATGCAAGCGCTCCGGTACAAAACTCTGTAGCTATTGGGACCAATAGCCAAACAGAGGAAGCGGTAGGCGTTAAACAAGTAATGCTAAACGGTAGAACGCATGTGTTCGCCGGTGAAGCGCCAAATAGTAGCGTTTCATTCGGTGCTAAGAAAAGCAATACATATAGTGCGTTAGATAACTATACAAGACAATTACACAACGTCAGCGCTGGGCGTGTTGATGCAAGTAGTTTAGATGCCGTTAATGGCTCGCAATTGTTTGCAGCCTATGACGAAATTGGCGTGAATGGCGAAAAAATCAACCAACTAGATAACCGCGTAGTACAAAATACTCAAAACCTTCAAAATTTAGCCGTTAAGGTGGATACAAATTATTCAACGATAAATAACACTATCAATCAAACAAACGCGCGTGTGAACGAAAATAGCATGGCCATTTTAGAAAATAAAGACGCTATCAACCAAAATAAAATGGTGTTAAACAATCATGAATTAAGAATTGCGGACCTAGAACGCGGCATGCAGGGACAAGTATCCATGCTGAAAAGCGATATTGCAAAAGTAGGCGCTGCAAATGCTGCATTGGCTGGCTTGCACCCGCTAGAATTCAACGCCGATGATAAGGCATCTTATAGTGTATCCTTTGGGCATGTTAGAAATGCCAATGCGGTGGCGGTAGGCGCATATTATAGACCAAATGAAAAAACAATGTTTGGTATTGCGTATACATTCGGTGCAGAACAAGCATTTAATATCTCCGCATCATTTAAAGTAGGTAAAGCAAGCGAATATGTACCAGTTTCTAAAGGCGAAATTACAGAAATGCGTGCAGAACTAGAAGCATTAAAAGCATTAGTGCGAGTGCAAGGTTAGTTGTTAATGTTAAAGGGGCTTTTACAGCCCCTTTGATATAATAGTAACAGGGAAGGGGTTTTGTAAGATGCCTATTATTGATCCGATGTATTTGTACGCAATCGAAATATTGCATAATATTGATGTACTCAATCAAGGTTTGTTTTTTACTTTGTCTATATTGCTTGTGTGCTTTATCGGAATATGCCTTTTTGAAAAAGAGGTACAACAAGAAACGCTTAAACATAAGCGCTTAATTATATGTGTATGCAGCATATGGGTAGTATCGTTAATGGTGGCGGTGCTGGTTCCTACGAAAGATGCGATGTATAAAATGCTAATTGCCCATTATGTAACCACGGATAACCTACAAGCGGTTAATGAATTGGTAAAAGGGAATATCCAAGATTACTTGAACATGTTAGAAAACACAATTCGCAACTTGCGATAAGGGGGATATATGACAGATAAGGAGTACAGGGAAATAGGTAAATCGTACTTGGAACCAATCAAGAGCGTATCCATACGAATTAATTCGCTAAAAGAGGACTTAAATAACACGATGAACGATATTGTCAGCGTGGGCGCAATTGATTATTCAAAGGAACGTCTAAGCGGTGGCGGAACACCTACAGGAATAGAGCGGTGCATAATTAGGCTAGAGAATAAACGCGAAGCCGTACAGGCGGAAATACGGCAGTTAATTGAAGAACGTGAAAATGCATATGACGTGATTAAACATTGCACACGAGGGCAAGAGCAAATATTATTATTGCGGGAATACATCGACGGGAAAGATGCAAAATATGCGAAATCGTTTATTGATCGTGGCAAGAGCCAAGCCAATGATATGAAAACCGCTGCATTGATTAAGGTAGGGGCTTTCATTAATGATGGAATATTATTAATCGGTTTAAATCGGCAACAATCGGAATAAATCGGAATACGTCGGAAAGCGCGTATATAGTATAATATAAGGTGTAAAGTGCTAGTTGAGCATTTGCATTTTCTCCTCAGGTAAACAGGTTAGTAGTTGCGGGGTACACAACGCCCCGCAATTGCATACTGTAAACAAATACCGATATAGTGAAAACCTTCATACTATATATAATTTTGCCGTTGTTAAATTTCATTTGTTTTTTTCGTGTTGAATACTTGTATCGTTTCAAAAGTTTCATAAGAGCGCATGAGAAATATCGGTATTTGTTTAGAATATGTAATTGCATGTTGAAAACTAAAGTTATATAACCGAGTATCTTGGTTAGTGATAATTAGCGAGTGCTAGCCGTGATTACAATTCATATGCTTGTGTTGATAACTTTGGTTTTGAGCATGCAATGAAAGTGAATAAAACAAACATGATATGAGGTATATCCACGCGGATATATCTCATTTTTTGTATAAAAGTAACATTTGATTATTGAAAACTGAACGCGCTGCATCTGTTTGATACTAGTTATGGAACGTTTGCCCCGTGTTTGGTTTTGAGTAATTAAAAAAGCCACCATTTAAGGTGGCTTGTATTATTTAGTGGCTAATAGCTTGCGTATTCTGTTATTTTGCTCGGTGGTATATGTATCAACTACATCGAAGATTTCTTCCCGAAGGTTAAAAGCAGCGAAGCATTCGGCGAAGGAATTGGAACGACGGCGAACCAATTCGCATTTTTCGGCCAAGTACCTAAGCATCATTGTTAGGTTGGCTATATCGTCGGCACCGAGTACATCAAGAATACCTTCGTTAGTGTGTTTGATACTTTCATAAACCTCTTTGATGATTTCTACTGAATTTAATTCGTTGTATCTGATCGAGTTTTTGATTTCTTGAATTGTCATTTGCATGGCTGTAATCTCCTTTTTTAGTAACTGGCGGTAGTGATTGGCTACCGCCTTTATTGTTATTCGTAAATATGGCTAGCGATAACTTCATTCTTGCTAGTATCTACTAATTGCCATTCAAAACCGAATGACATATTGTGAATGAATTCAGATGCTTGAGCCTTTGTTTCAAAATTCCATGTTTGATTTGTGTTTAAGTCTTTAAGTGTTAGCATTTTAATTTCTCCTTTTCGCTTAATTGCGTTTTCCGATGTATCTTATGACTTCATTATACTTGCGTATTCGCAAGTAGTCAAGAGGGAAATTAAAAATATTTCAAAAAAATCTCGGAAGGCGGTGAAATGCTAGTGATTATACGATGCGTTAAAGCTAAATGTTTAAATAATCGGCACGGAATATGTACGGCCGATGAAATATATTATGACGGGTTATGTCAAACATACGTTACAAGCAAGCAAGCGTGTAAGACGAGCGCTGGCATTTGCCGACGAGTACACGGGAAGTTAAAGAGTAAAGGCGGGAACACATTGAAATGAAAGGGGTGAGCATATGGCAAGAACTACATATAAAGATTGGGAAACAGAAGAAAAGATAATCACGCTAGAAGGTTGGGCGCGGAACGGCTTAACCAATGAACAGATAGCCAGCAATATGAGTATTGGCATTACTACCCTTTGGGAATGGCGCAAGAAATCACCGAAAATAGCGAACGCCCTAAAAACAGGGAAAGACGAAGCAGATCTACAAGTAGAGAATGCACTATACAAAGAGGCCCTAAAAGGGAATGTAACGGCTATTATATTTTGGCTAAAAAATAGAAAACCTGTAGAATGGCGTGATAAAGTACAACAAGAAATTACAACAGAAAGTGCGGTTAAGTTGGTAATAGATAACGGCACGTTAGAAGTTGATGATAATGGATAAGCTGAATTTGTTTAAAGATGTGATACGGCCAACGCCTAAACAAAAGGAATTCCTAAATACTGTTAGGGATAATAAATATATCTTGTATGGTGGCGCAGCTGGTGGCGGGAAGTCATATGTATTGCGTTGGTGTTTAGTGTGGCTCCTTATTGATTGGTATATAAAAACGGGGCTGAAAGGTATTCGCGTAGGTTTATTTTGTGAGGACTATCCAAGCCTTGATGACCGCCAAATATCTAAAATCAAAATGGAGTTTCCGGAATGGTTAGGAACATATAAGGAAAGCAACCATGAATTCACGTTAAGCGAAGAATTGGGAGCTGGCGTTATATGTTTTAGAAACCTAGATAAGCCGAGTAAGTACTTATCTAGCGAATTCGCAGCGGTTGCCATTGATGAATTGACTTTGAACGATAAGAATGTATTTGAATTTTTGCGTATGCGGTTACGCTGGACGGGAATTAATGATACTAAGCTAATTGCAGCAACTAACCCAGGCGGTAAAGGGCATATGTGGGTGAAGGACTTATTCATAGATAGGAACTTTACAAGCGAAATGAAAGCCTACGCCGATAAGATTGCGTATGTGCAAGCAAGGGCAAGCGACAACCCTCACTTATCACAGTCTTATATTGATGATCTAAACACGTTGCCCGAAAAGTTGCGCAAGGCATACCTTGACGGTGATTGGAATATATTTGAAGGCCAAGTATTTACAGAATTTAGGCACGATATACATGTAGTCGAACCGTTCGAAATTCCAAAGACGTGGCAACGATACCGTTCAATGGACTGGGGCTATACGAAACCATATGCAGTGTATTCTTATGCGGTTGATTATGACGATGTATTATATATCACCGGCGAATGGTACGGTTGCAAGCCAGGGCTACCGGATACAGGAACGCAAGAAACGGCCCGAGAAGTTGCCTTGAAATTAAAAGGCATTAAAGGCTATCACGGCGTAGCGGACCCGGCCATATGGCAAAAGACAGGGCATGACGGCCCGCCAATTGGTGAAATATTCGCCAATGAGGGGATATATTGGACACCGGCGGATAATGCACGCGTTGACGGACTGATGCAAGTACACCAGCGATTAAAAGAAGGCAAGCTAAAAATATTTAGCAGTTGCGTGCATCTTATCAGAACATTGCCAGCGTTGACCTACGATAAGACGAAAGTCGAAGATGTGGACACGAAGCAAGAAGATCATGCATATGATGCGGTGCGTTATATGTGCATGGCTAGACCAATTAAGGCAAGTAAAGCACAGAAACAATTTAATGACGGTTATCGTTATGAAGATGATGATGCAGGAGGAACTACGGCATGGGGCGTATGATGAGTGAAAAAGCGTTAAGAGATTATGCTTTTAAAGTCCTAAAATCTGAATATGGGGAACGAGTAGAGAAAGGCGTGGTCATTCCTGCTAAATTCTCAGACGAACAACTAGCACGATTTGCCAAGACAATGCCACAATGGCAACTAGAACAAATGTACGATATGATTTATGGTTCTGAAATGGTGGAATAATGAACATAGAACAAACTTTTGATATATACGAAGCAAAACAAAATGTAAAAAGTGCGTTGGCCGCCACATCAGAATGGCGCAAGGCTGCTGCCGAAGATTTTGCCTTCATGCAAGGGAAACAATGGCAAGATGCAGACTTGAAAAAGATGCGTGAAGCTGGACGGCCAGCAATCACGATTAATAGAATTAGACCGGTAATTAATCTGTTATGCGGTTATGCATCGCAGAACGAAACGGAACCGGACTTTTTACCACGTTCCGAAGAAGATGATAGAATAAGCCGCGTTGCTAAAGGTATAACAAAATACTGTTTAGACCGTGCGAACTATCAACGCAATAAGGGCAAGTGTTTCCGCGATAAGATTATTTGCGGTTTAGCTAATTACTGGGTAAGCTATGAATTCGACTATACGAAGTTAGACGGCACAATTCAAATTGAACGTGTATCTCCGTTTGATGCGTTTATAGATCCGGAATGTAAGAAAGACGATTTAAGCGATGCGCAATATGTTGGCCGTTATAGTTGGGAAAGTTCCGCTAAACTAAAACAAGTATATCCGGATAAGATTAACGAAATTGATGCGTTAAAGCATAAATACGATGATACCGAACAGGAAGCCGGCATAGTTGAAACGGTGGACGGCGAAGCACTTTGGTATAACAATAACTACAATAAAATCCGTGTAGTGCAGTACTGGTATAAGGAATACGGCAAGAAAAACGTATACATGACAAAAGAGGGGTTAATTGATGAAGATAACCCGTTATTTGTTGTATTATTGGCTACTGGTAAGAAGCCTACTAGCATACCAGATACTAAAATCAGATATGCTACGTTTGCCGATGATGTGCTACTTGAAGAAGGTGAAAGTCCTTATAAACACGGTAAATTCCCATTAGTGCGTGAATATTGCTATTACACCGGCGAACTGGTAGATGATGAACTCGAACCCGCTGGCGTAGTGCGTGATATTAAAGATGCACAAAGGGAACTAAATAAGAACAGAAGCCAACGCATGCACGTTGTTAATCAACAATCATTAGGCGTGAAATTCTGGCAAGGTCAATTCACGGAACAACTTAAACGTGATATTAATAAAAACAGCACGAAACCGGGTGCGAATATATATCTACCGCCGGGCGTATCATTCACAGACGGCACGCCGGCAATGGATAGCAATATTAATATTAGCTTAGAGCAGCAATCAAGCAATGATTTCTATTCTATCAGCGGTATCACTCCGGAAAGTCTAAGCGGTAGCGTAGGGGCCATGAGTGGCAAGGCTATTGATTTAAGGCAATCAGTAACAACCGTTCAAACGGCTGGCATCTTTGAACAATCAAAAGAAGCAGAACGCCAAATCGTTAAATTGTTATGGGGTGAGAAAAACGCCCCGGGTTTAATTCCACAATTCTACAATGAAGCCAAAGCAATGCGCATTATGGGCGATGACGGGCAAAATGAATTTGTACAGATTGCACCGGGTTTAAATCAACCTATGCAAGAACAGGTATTAACCGATGCATTAGGGCAACCGCAACGTGATGCGGAAGGTAACCCAATCAAACAAGTACTATATGATCTATCCGCCTTTGATTTTGATATTGTAATCACTACTAGCCAAGCAAGCGCAACGGCAAGGCGTGCTAACCTATATCAATTATTGGAAGCCAAGAAAAGCGGCGTTGATATTCCTATGGATATCATTCTCGACTTTATGGATTTTCCGGAAAAAGAAACGGTTAAAAAACGCATGCAAGAAGCAGCAGAAAAACCAGCTTTACCAGAATTACGTGTTAGCGGCAGCTTAGATGATATGCCGGCGGAAGCGTTAAGCATGTATTTACAAACGCTAGGCGTACAGATTTCACCACAGCAAATCATGGCGGAACGGTTAGCCTTGAAAGGTAAGCAACAGAACATTCAAAATGCACCGCCAATTTTACCGCCTATGAACGATTTAGGCAATATGTAATATAAACTATTAACACAATAATAAACGCTCCGTAATGGGGCGTTTTTTATATTTCTTTCGCCCTAAGTAATGGCGTTAAAAGGCTTGCTTATACAGTATCGCCCGGCAACGGCGTTAAACTGCCATATTCTTATATTCGTCCGGCAATGACGTTAAAAGGCAATAAGGAGTATTTGATATGGAAAAAGATTTAGTAAACATCGAAGAAGCTGGTTTCACACCGGAAGATTTAGAAAACGCGGGCGTTGAACTGGAAGAAACTACCGAAGAAACGGATACACAGGAAACTGCACCAGATGAACCCTCTACAGATGATGCGGCAGAAAGTGATGCGAATGATGCGGAAGTAGAACCGGAAACGCCGAACACTAACGAAGAAACGGAAGAAACGCATGCGAACGATCAGAACTTAAAGGCAGCACTTGCACAGGAACGCGCAAGACGTAAAGCGGCGGAAGAACGTGCTAGACAATACGAAGCACAACAACGGCCAATTACATTGCCAGATGAAGAAGTATCAAATATTCGCGACTTTGTACGCCGTGAAGCATTGAAACGCTTTAACATTACGGCGGAAGATTTAGAAAGTCTTATGTTTGAAGATGTACAGAAATATAACGAGTTCATTCGTTTTGAAGCCAACGCAGAATATACAATTACTAATCAGCAAATGGCGATACATCAACAAAGACAAACTAACATTAATTTCGTAAATGAAATTAAATCATTACCGAACTTTGGGGAATTGTATCAACGCGGTTTAGAAAAGCTAAACGGAATGACGATGCGCGATGCACAACCGATTAACGATGCTTTTTATCGTGTTGATATTGGCGAAGGTACGGAAGCCGATTTTGAAACCATTAGAAAATTTGTAACAGAATTGCAAAATGAACGGGCGACAAGTACCGAAGTACCGAATAACCCTTTACAAGTTGCGGCTACGTTGCCAAAAGCTGGCGCGTTAAATGGTGGCGTTCCTACGCCTAACAAAGTAACAGAAGAAGATATTTTAAAAGCGTATCAAACAGGCAACCTTGATGCGTTGCCGGACGATGTACGCAAATATTTTGACGAATTATAAGAGGTAAAACATGGCAGAACAAAGAAATCAAGTTAATATTCCAGCGGCCTTAGTTCCTAAAGTATGGGCCAAAAAAGTGTGGCACGAAGGCTTGAAAGAAAGCTATTTTGATAAATTTACGGCATTGGACGGTTCCAACGTTGTACATAAGAACAAAGATTTAGAAAATGTAAAAGGTGATAGCGTAGTATTCGGCTTGATGATGAACTTAACAGGTTCCGGCGTTGAAGGTAACAGAGCAAAATTATCCGGTGCAGAAGATACATTGAACATTTATGATTTCGAAGTAAATACTCAATTAGTGCGTAATGCGGTTTCCCGTTTTGAAGCGGACGACCAAAAAACACAATATGATATGTTGAAAGAAATCAAAAGCGCGTTAAAACAATGGTTATCGGACTGGTTAGACGATAAATTAATCTCTAAACTTTCTGCAAGTCCTACTAGCACCGAAGTATTATATGCAAGCGCAGCTAATTCGCAAGCAAGCATTACGGCAAATGATAAATTAACAACAACTATTATTTCTCGTGCGAAACGTAAAGCAATGATGCACGGCCCTAAAGTGCAGCCGATTAAGGTTGACGGCATGGACAAGTATATTATGCTTGTATCCCCATGGGCGGCTCGTGATTTAAAAGACGATGCTAAATGGTTAACAGCACAACAAAACGCAAATGTTCGCGGTTCTAAAAACCCTATTTTCACAGGTGCATTAGGCGAATATGACGGTGTAATTCTTTACGAATATGAACGCGTATTATCTGATACTACAGGCGCATCTAGTGCGAATGTATGCCATAACTTATTGTTGGGCAAACAGGCGGCATGTTTCGCAGTAGCTAGACCAGCGAAACACATTGAACAAACAGACGATTACGGCAACATTGCTGGTAATGGTATTGCGTTCTATGGTGCAGTTGAAAAAACTAAATTCAATAGCAAAGACTACGGCGTAATTCAAGTAATGACTGGCGGCGTTGTTGAACGCTAATTTATAGGTATAGGCGGGGTGATACCCGCCTTTATTCTTATATGGGGTGAATATGAACGTAAAACAAATAGTAAATAGGGCGTTCATGCAAATAGGCGATACATCGCAAGAAACGTATACACCATACCAGCTATTGGAGTATTACAACGAAGGCAATCACCTATTGAACGCTTTAATTAGCCAATATTGCCCTAGCCTTGCAACTGCCACACATGAAGATAACGGAACGGGGCGAATTGTACTACCGTTTCAATGTATTGGAGTGTTGAAGGTTAAAGCAGATGATGCGGAAGTGCAAGGGTATCACGTGTTGAATTTACAAACGGTGGTATTTGATGCAGATCATGAACAGAAAATCACCGTTGATTATATAAAGACTGCTGGATATAAAACGCTAGATGATGAAAGCGGACTACCGGCAGAACTAGAAACGTTGTTAGTTGACTATATCGTGTACCGCGTAATGAATATGGATATAACCGGCATTACTGCCAATATGGTAAACGCACTACAAGCGATTAACAGCGGACTAGGTGAAAATGATTGCATTATAGCGGAAGGGTATTGGGATTATGGTTGTAAAAGAACTGATTACTCTGGTTAATGTTGAAAGTAACGAAATACTAGATGAACAATTAGAATATATCCAGTACATTAACGCAGCTATTGATTGGCTAGCTACTATATTGGTTAGTATTAAAGACCGCGAAGTAGTTAAGAATACGGATATACCGAACTTAAAAGCCGTACCGTCAGACTTTATGGGGTTCGTTCCAAAGAGTGGCTATCCTATCCGCATCATTAACGGAACGTTTGAAACGTATGACGGGGAAATAGTAAAAGGTGTATTTTATAGCGTACGTAAAAATCATGTTGACGAATTGGACGATCAGATACCGTTTTCAGAATTCTTTCATCAATATCTAGTGCAGCTTATATCTTTTATGGTGAAGAAAAAATCCCTTATGACTGATTATGCTGCCTATGATAAGACCTTTATTGACTACATCACGGAACAAATTAAAGTTGCAAGGGGTATTACATAATGGGCGTAAAACAGGTAGCAACAACAAACGGTTTCCGGTTGGGCCTTGATTGGTCGAACCCGCCCGAAAATATTGATATGCAAGCCTTAACGCAAGCTAGGCAATGCGAATTCGATAGAACGGATAATGCATTACGTACAGTTCCAGGGGTTAGAGTGCTGTATGATTTCGGATTGCCCATTGAAACGTTGTATTACGATGTGTATCGGAAGCGTTGGTATTTTTCATCAAATAAAAACTTGTACGAAACTGATTTCAGTACGCATAAATTGTTAGGCGTACTGAGTGGCGTGCAAAAGCCTATGTATCATGCATTCGGTGGTGATATTCTGATTTCTAGTGGCGGAAAGCTACAGGCGATTACGGGAGCAGGGCAACTCATTACAGTAGAAAGCCCTACATGTGAAATGGTATCCAGTCATTCCGGGCGTGTGTTACTTTCATCGATTTATTCGCATCGGTTGAATTGGTCGGCGGTAGGTGATTATCAATCATGGACACACAATGGGAATGATGCATCTAGTGCGCAGTGGTTAGACGTCGGGTATAAAGACCAGGGCAGTATTATTGCCGTTGATTTCCTAACGCGTGCAATTATCGTATATAAGGAATACGGGCGCGTGTATCAAGTAGTGGGGACACCGGACGAAAACAACTTAACTGTTTACCCGCTATCATCTACTGGGTATTGTAGCGGTTCAACTTGTAATATCGACGATAGATCATATTATCTAGGCGAGCAAGGGTTTATGTCATTCATGCCTACTAATACGTATGCAGAAATACAACCTTTTGAAACTGGGCTTAATATCAATTCCTACCTGCTTAAATACATCACTAAAGATTGTGAAATGTGGCATGTACCTAGCCGTAAGCAATTGTGGATAAAGCCGTACAATGGGGATAGCTTATTCATCTATCATTACTTGCCCCGATACAATGACGGGCGCGGTGTATTCACATCTAGGAAATTCACATATAATATCAATTCCGTTGTAAGCGTTGATAAAGATGTATATGTAGCCTATGGCAATAAGATTGGTATTCTTGATGAAAGCATAGATACAGATGACGGCGTACAAATTGAAACCTCTATTATTAGTGGCAACCGATTGGCTACACGTCAATTCATCTTGATTATGAACTACAATTTCGTAACACATAATATTATTAATGGATACGGCACAATTGGCATTTCTAATAAGAAGGCTAAGCCTATTAATTTTTCAAGTAAAGCCATTAAGACATACTATGCAACAATGAAAACCATAAACGCTACAAGCAAGATGAACACTAACGAATATACAAAGGCGTATAAGATTGGTGGCGGTGCTAATCGTAATGTGCAGTTTAAAATACACGTTCAAAAAGGGGCTATATCCCTAAGGCAGTTAGATTATACATACGAGGAAGTATAAAATGGCATATAAAGAAAAACACCCTTTGGATATTACACCCCAAGGGGATACGGTGCAGGATAGCATTCAGAAAAACCGGGCTGAAATATTAGAAGTCGCCAAAGCCGTAGAATTAAAGGCTAGCGGTGGCGGTAATACAGGCGGTGGCGTGCTACGGAATAGGGTGCTAAATGGTAAGGTTGGTAATAGTGAATGGGCGTTTTTGATTGGTGATAACCTAAGTGTAATGATTGACGGCAGTCAAACCCCTGTATTATTATCATTCGCCGACGGGTACGATGATAACGGAAGTGTAGACTATGTAAGTACGATTACAAATAAAACGAGTGCATGGAATTTACCAGCACGATCTACATCGTATTTATATATCGAACGTTCCGCATCGGGCGCGTTAAGTTATGGCAGTACTACTATTGAACCAGTGCGCCAAGCAAGTGCGCCGAAGGCTGAAATGGATAAAATGCACTATAACACGGTAGCCGATAAGATGTACCTATATAACGGCGTACAATGGAAGTCAGTGATTCGCATTGTAGTCGCTATTGTAGTAACAGATAGTACATCGATTAAAAGTATCAAATACTACCGTCCGGGGTTTAGCGGCGATGTAATGGCGGATAAATCCATATCTAGTATTAAGATTGGCGATGGCGAAGTAAAAAGCGGGAATATTGGCGAAAAGCAAGTAACCAGCGCACATCTTGAAAAGAGCATTACCGACATGTTTGATGCGGTCAGAAAAGATATAGATGCGTTAAAGCCTAAAATCAATGAGGTATTAACAAAGGCATATCCAATAGGGGCTATCTATTGCAGTACCGTTTCAACGAACCCTAACGAACTGTTTGGGTTTGGGACATGGGAATATATTGAGCAAGGCCGTGTTTTATTATCTCAAGGTGATAAGTATAATGCTGGTAGTGTTGGCGGTGCTGAAACACATACATTAACAGTGCAAGAAATGCCTAGCCATAAACACGGCGGGGCTACTGGTAATGGTGGTGCACATACGCATACAGGAACGGCAAGTGAAGCGGGCGAACATACTCATTCTGCTGATATTAAGCCCTATAGTAGGAATGGACAAAAAGAACTTAGAATATATAGTTACGAGAGTACGGTAAGTGGCGGTGCTTTAAGTACAAGTGGCGCAAAAGTAGATATACAACCAGGTGGAGCACATTCTCATGAAGTAGTAATTAATAGTAGCGGGGAACATTCACACGATATCAATGCTGAAGGTGGCGGACAAGCACACAGTATTATGCAGCCTTATTTATCGGTGTATATGTGGAAGCGGGTATCATAATGAAACTAGACAGCCTAGAAACCATGATAAAGGACTATGAACGCAGAACAGGGGAACGCGTAGATCTAAGCGGTTTTTATTTCGATGAAAATAATAACTACAAAGATAAGTACAATTATTACTTTAAATTCTTCCCAGGTGCAGGGTTCCTATTTTGGACGATTAATGAGTTTAACGGGGATAAGTATTTTACGATATGGCAAACATACGGTGATATGAAAGTAATCGGGAAATACATTGTTGATGTGATGAAGTTAAACGATTTAGATATTATCGTTACGGCTACGCATCGCAGCGTTAAAGGGTTCATTAAGAAGTGGAAAATGGAACGTGTTCCAACTATGGACTATGTATATAATGGGTTCGATTATAAAGTGCTAAAGACTGTTAGAAAACACCTTGAAGCAACTTTGTAGAAAGGAAAAGCATGTTTATATTTGACTTGCAATTATTTGGCGGTGGCGGCAAAAAATCAAAGGTAAGTAGCATTGATGCAAAACTACCGACGGCCAGCGCGGAAGAAAAAGAATTGCTAAAAGGGCAAATTGGTTGGATAAACGGAACTAACCAAAGCGCCAATACGTTGCAAGGCATGGGTGATGCAGCACTAAGCAATGTGATTACACCGGCATATAAAGATATGTTCAATCAGTATCTAGGGACTAATCAAAATAATCAAAATGCGATTGGTGCGTTACAAAATCAGATTTCAAGTGCTGGTGCGCAGAACCTAACCGACAATACAAAATACGCTAATCAGTTAGCGGCAAGCGTTGATAATATGAACAATACGGCAAGTCAATTAGCTAATGAGTATAGCGGAGCATTATTGCAAAATCAAAATGCTATGAACGCTATTACATCGGGCCAATTGCCTACTGCATACCAAGAAGCACGCCAAAAGGCACTAAACAATGATTTAGAAAGCACATTAGGTAGTGCAGTATCCGGACTTGCAAGCCGTGGTATTATCAATTCTTCACAAGCAGATACTGCTATTAACAATATCAGTAAAAATGCATCTAACACATTAGCAGCACAATATGCCCAAGACCTTAACCAAGCGGCGGGGTTAAACACACAAGCACTTAATAATAATTTAAGTGGGATAGGCGCTAAAATGGGGCTATGGGGTAATACATATAATAACCAACAAAACGGGATAGTAAACCAAGCTAATTTGATGAACCAAGGATACACTAATCAAATGAGCAACGCAGGGACGGCCGCCGGACTAGTTGGGCAACGTGAAGGGTTAGCACAAAACCCAATTAACACGGGCGCAACTACACAAGAAGCGGCAATTCAACCGGCGAAAGATTACTATTCTATGGCACAACTTAATAATGCAGATCAGGAAGATTTATTGAACCGCTACATGACGTTACGATATGGGTTAGCCAGCCCGGCACAAACAACAGTACGCCAAGGTAGTGGTGGTTTCTTAGGAGGGTTTATGAAAGGTTTTTGCTTTGTAGCAGGTACAGAAATTGCAACACCGGAAGGTGGCAAGGAAATTGAAACATTTGTTAATGGTGATACAGTAATCAGTTTAGGCGCGGTTAATGATGTAATCGCATTGCATGATATGGGAGATAAAGAAACATATCAATTACATACTACTGATTGCCAAGTTACAACTACAGGTAGCGAAAAGGTACTCACTCCGAACGGTTTAAAATTGGTTGAAGCACTAGAAATTGGCGAACCAATTATGACAGTACATGGCTATCAACCTATTACAGTATGTGAGCCAACAGGCGAAACAGAACATGTATATGAATTGCAATGTACTGGTGATAATCTATTCTATGCTAACGGTATTATGGCAGAAGGTATCAATGAAGATGAACTACAAGCCATTAAAGACGATGCTGGCAAAAAAGCAAGCAAAAAAGGTAGTAAGAAAAATACTGAGAAAGTAGAGGAATAACACAATGGGAGTTATTTATTTACAAGACTTTGAACCATGGGCAGCAGTTGGCGAACTAGCCGGACAATATGCATCACATCGGCTAGGTGCATTGCAAAATAATAAAATGGCGAAAGGGTATCAAAGCATGTTAAATGGTGATGCCCAACAAGGGCAAGACCAGTTACAAGTGATTGATAACCAAAATAGAAATACAATGCAGATGCAACCGACACAATTCAATTCCGCGCAATATGTAAATGATGCAATGCGGAACAATTCCGTAGGCGCTCAAATGGTGGTGCAACATAACGGGTTATGGGGGCAACCTACACAACCTGGACAAGTGGTACAAACACCACAACCGGCAGCGCCTGTACAAGCAAATACAGATGCACCGGCGGTGGCAACGCAACCACAACAAAGTACCGGCTTATGGAACTTTCAAAATCTAAACAATACTGGTATTGGCGTACCTCAAACGTACCAAGACATGGTACAACAACGGGGTACTAATTTTTTTCACCAAGCGCCCAATTTGGTAAGCGATGGTAATACCGAAAAGGATAAAGCGCAAGGACAATACGCCATTCCGGATAAAGCAAGTCTAACCACAGAGGCCCGCAAACGATTGGGTGCTAACACATTAGCACTAGTCAAAGCGGGCTTTGATTTTAAGACCGCGCAAGGGCTTGCAAGCGAACAATATCAAAGCGATATCAATTCGATGTATGCGCAACAAGTCAACGAATACCAAGAAAAAGTTCTTGAACCTATGCGCCAACAAATCATGAATAATCTTGTATTTACGCAAGATAAAGACGGCAATCCGGTTGTAGATACATACAACACAAAACGGGTTAAAGGATTAGCGCCAGCCGTTGCAAGATATAATTATCTAGCAAGTAAAGTGGGTGCTGGCACTATTGATATGAATAACTTGAATTCCATTGCGGCGCTTGATAAACCGGACTATAAATTTAGTAGCGCACAAAACGGGCATATTGTACGGTACAACATGGGCGACGGCTCTATTCAAGATATGGGCGGTTATGGCAAGGTTGAAACTAAACAATTCGCTAACGGCCAAGTTATCGTAATGACACCGGACGGGCAAATGAAAAATATCGGCAACTTTGGCGCGAAGAATATCAAAGTATTGCCTGACGGTAAAACGTACATTGTTGGTACAGACGGCAGCATGAAATATGTAGGTACTCATATTAAACCGGCAACGGCTACACAAACAGGCACAAGCGGTTATAATGCGCAAGTATTAAGGACTTTATCCGCGCAGCATACTGCATGGGTAAAAGCTAACCCAGATAAGGCGGAAACAGAAAGTCCTTATTACGGACAATTACAAAGCGCATTAAGCGGTGCGCCTACTGGTGGCGGTGGTGCTGGAACGCCAACGGTTAAACGTCAACCGACATATTCAAGCGAAGAACAAGCAGCAGTTTCCAAGCGAATGAACGAACTATCAGCGCAAGGCTGGAGCGATGATCAGATAGCGGCGGAACTTGATGCGGCCGGATACGGCAATTATAAATCGTGGTTAAAATCTTATTAATAAAGGGGTAGACTATGGGTGCGTTTGATGATATTACAAGCCAATACGGCAAGGCAGCTGGAAACGGCAACGCCTTTGAAGATATAACAACCGAATACGGTGATGATGTAGGCAACGCGCCCAAGCCTACATTATGGGATAGTGTTAAAAATAATGCCGAATATGTTGCTAATGGCGTTAAAAACAATATTGAATGGATTGATAAAACAGGCAAAGAAATTAATGATAATGTAATGAATACATTATCAAATTGGAAAGATGATGTAGTAAATAAAGCAAATAATCTAGGTAGGGAGTATTCACAAAGTACTGCTAATGCCCTTGAAGCTAATGGAGATAATTTTTCAGCATTTGATGATAACGGCGACTTTATAGACGAACATGCAACACCGGGACTAAACAAAGCAAGAGTAGAGGCATACAATGCCGGAGTTGGTAAGCCAGCAGGATATATAGCTATTACACCGCTTGTACCGCCACAAGTCAGAATGGTTGCTGGTGTATTAGCCGCCCCAACGGTTATCGGCAATGCAGTTGAAACGTACGATGCCAATGCAGCGGCAGAAAACGAAGGAACGGCACCGGACGGGGTATTAGGGAATAAATATGTTGCTACGGCAAAAAATGTTTTAGTAGATCCTATTACGGAACCGGTTGGGCGTTTAGTTGATGATCCGGGCGAGTTCGCAAAAAATATTGTCATGAACCCTACTAATTTATGGGACGATGTGTTTTTACCGGTTGGCATGGTTAAAGGCGTAACACCTAAAAAGGTAACTGGCGCTATTGGCGAACGTGTAGGGCGTGTTGGCGAACATATCAAAGAAAAGGCATCTAATGCGTTTGAAGATATCGGGGACCGCTTTAAGAAGGAAGAACCAAACATGCAAGAAGGCGTGTTGTATAACGCTTTTGAAGATATTCCAGTACCGGAAGAAACTGCAAATACAGTAGAGCCGCGTGCATATGCAGAAGATGCATTGAACGGCCAAGCCTATGAGGGAGAAACGGGGAATATCCAAGCTGATATATATAACCGATATCGTCAAAACGGATTAAGCGACGTTGAAGCGGCGGGCATGACTGGTAATATTGGCGCCGAAAGTAGTTTCAGTACAACGATTACTAGTGGCGATGGATACGGCTCACGGGGGCTTATTCAATTTACGGGCGACAGACTAAACGGTGAAAAAGGCTTATTGAAGTTTGCGGAAAATAGAGGCCTAGACCCATGGGACTGGCGGACACAAGTCGATTATAGCGTATGGGAATTGCACAACACGGAAAGCGCAGCACTTGAAGCAATGCGCGCAAGACCAGATGCAACACCGGCAGAAATGGCTAAAATTATCCGTGAAACCTACGAACGCCCGGACCCTTCCGTTGCCCGTGATAATGTTCGCGCTCAAATTGCAGAAGAAACATTTAATGGGAACTATGGAAAATATGAAAATGGGCCACGTGATACATTATTTAAAGATAGCAGCCTAGATCCAAATCGCGTTACACGTGATGAACCATTCAAAGATGAATTTGTAGAACATGAAACTGTAAAAGGTGAAGAACCGCATACAGATTTGAATAGTTTTGTTGAAAACACCGAAAATAAATCAGTTAAAAACGAAGATTTAGGTATAAACTATCAAGGCGAAGGCGAAACGGCCCGTACAGGCGAAATAAACGAATTTCCTACAGAAAACCGCATGAATACTGAATTTGTAGAGGGTGAAAAACCTAAAATTCAAGAAAAGGCGGTTGAAAACGATGTAAACAGTCAATTTAGATACGAAGAAGATGCGCCAAACGTAAGTTTGAAAAATGCTATTGATGATTTGCCATTGAAAGCGCGCGAAACAATCGTAAATGAATTGAAAGACGTTGTGAACCATGATGCATCTGAAACAAGATTTACGGAATTAGAAAATAAAGTGCATTCTAATACGGAAATCTTGCAAGATTTGAATCGCGCAACAAAGCCGGATATTCCAAAAGCTGAACTTGATGCGGTTAAAGTCAAATTGTCAGAAGCGTTAGACGTACCAGTTGAAATATTGAACCATGAATACATGGAACGTATTCGTACGGATCGTGCTGCCGAACTTATCGCAGATACGCAAGAACTTAAAACGCTAAAAGCAGAACCGGCAGAAGGTGGCGTGAGTACATACGCGCAGCAACCTAGCCAATTACTTGAACATGCAACGCATGAACAAGTACACGAAGCAGTTGTAAAAGCCTTTGACGGTAACGAAGTAATGGCAAATCGCTATTTGGAAAGTAAAGGCGTTAAACCTACAGAACCATTACAATATAGCGTAAGAGGTAAGGAAACGCCACATACTGGCGTTGATGAAGTGCAACGGCTAGGCCGAAACGTAACACGTAAAGAAATCATAGATGCAGTTAATACATTGTTTAACCAACGCATTAAAAGCGGCCGATTAGGTAAAAAAGGCGTTGGCGGTTGGTACAATACATATACCGATGTCATTCGTAGCGGCAATTATGGCGATTTCCGCGTTATCATGCACGAGTTAGGGCATTATGTAGACAACTATTTTAAATTTAGTAATGAACCACGCTTTAACAATGAATTTAATCGTGTAGTTCAAGACCGTTTCGGGAAGGCGTACAACAAGTTAGGCATGGAAGGTATACGCGGCGAAGGATACGCAGAATTCTTTCATGATTACGTAAGCGACCGCGCCAAAGCTAAAAGAGAATTTCCAGAATTTTATAAGCACTTTACGGAAGCTATTGCCAAAGAACCGGAATTGAACGGTATCACCAACAAATTATCTCAACTGGTTCATGAATGGCACCGTCAAGGCGGGGCGGAACGTGTAAAGGGTAGTATTTCGTTTGAGAGTAAAGGGAAAGTGAGCCAAGCTATTGATGCGGTTAAACGCGGTGAAACGCGCGACTTTATCAAAAAAGCGATGAGCGATGTATACACTAAATTAATTGATGAATTGAACCCGTTGAAAGATTTAGTGGAGCAAGTCGAACGTGAAACGGGTGAAAAAATTTCGTTTGATGACAATCCGTATATGCAAGCGTGGTTGGCGCGTGGTTGGGCCGGTAAGGCGGAAACGTTAATTGAACACGGCGCGCCGGAATATAAAATTCTAGCGTTTAAAGATATTATTAAGGATATCGGAAAGAGAGAACATAAAGATTTTTCCGCGTATCTAGTGGCATTACACGATTTAGACCTACATAAGAACCAACAAAAAGCAACGTTTTCATACACGGAAGATGCTGCTGTATTAGGCAAGCACGCCGGAAATGAACGTTTTCAAAAGGCGGCCAAAGAAATCTATAAATATCAAGATTATCTATTGACGATGCTTGTTAAAGAGGGTATGTTAACGGCTAAAGCGTACCATACAATGCGTAAAATGTACCCGCATTACATTCCGTTTTTCCGCGATATGTCAGACGTAGGCATGCAATCGTTCTTATCTGGTGGCAAGGGGTTTATTGATGTATCTAGTCCGGTAAAACGCTTAAAAGGTAGTACGCGCGATATTATAGATCCATTGGAAAGCATTATTAAAAATACATTCCAATTCTATAACGCAATAGAACGCAATCACGTTGGACGCACATTTGCGAAATTAGCCGACAAAAAAGGCGTTGGGCAAATTGTGGAACGTGTAAAAGGTGATAAGGCGAAAACGGATAATACGTTCAATGTATGGGAGAACGGGCAAAAAGTAACGTACGAAACAACACCGGAACTTATAGAAACTATGCGCATGTTGGATAAAGAACAATCTAATATGATTATGAAGATTTTATCTTATCCGGCAAGCTGGCTACGTGCTGGTGCTACGTTATCGCCGGAATTTATCTTGCGTAACCCTGTTCGTGATATGATAGGCGCTGCGATTTACTCTAAACATGGTTTTATTCCTATTGTTGATACGTTCAAAGGTTTGGCTTTGTACTTGAAGAAAGGTCAAACATTTTGGGAGTATAAAAAATCTGGTGCAGCACATGCGGCAATGGTATCGCTAGACCGCGACTATTTAGGCGGCCAATTACGCGATATTATGAAGCGTGAAAGCAAATTTACGAAGCTAATTAAAAACCCTATTGAAGCATTGCGTGCTATGAGTGAAGCAACAGAAATGGCAACACGATTGGCAGAATATGACAATGCACGAAAGGGTTATACGGGCGTTGGTAATCGCTTATTCGGCAAAGATAGAAATCCGTTATCAGCACGCGAAGCAGCACTAGAAAGCCGTGATATTACGTTAGATTTTAGCCGTAGAGGTACAAATACAAAGAAAGCTAACCAAGTAATAGCGTTCTTTAATGCGACTATTCAAGGCGCCGACAAAATGGCCCGTGCGTTTAAAGAAGATCCGCGCGGTATGACGGTTAAAACTATGCTATATATCACATTACCAAGTGTTATGTTATGGTACATGAATAAAGATGATGAGCGATACCAAGAATTACCGCAATGGGAAAAAGATACATTCTGGATTATTCCGGGTAAAGAAAACATGTATAGAATTCCTAAACCGTTTGAAGCCGGTGTATTATTTGGTACGTCGTTTGAACGTATGCTACAGTATATGGACGATGCGAAAAACAATCGTAAGGGCATAGGTTTTAAAGGGTTTGGCGAACGTGTTTTTGATAGTTTGGCACCAAGTTTTATGCCTACGGCGATGATACCTATTGTTGAAGCAACAACCAATTATTCACTATTTAGACAACGCAATATTATTCCGCAATCACAAGAAAACTTGCCAGCACGCCTACAGTACGGCGCCAATACAAGCGAAGTTGCAAAATTTGTAGGCAATAAAATAGACGTTTCGCCGTATATTGTAGATAACACAATAAGAGGGTACGGCGGCGGCCTTGCTGGGTTAGGTTTGAACGCAGTTGATGCGGTATCTGGCGCAAAAGAAAACAATGCATCTAAGAAGTGGTATGAAGCGCCGGGATTAAGAGGGTTTACGGCGGCACCTTATCAATCATCTAATAGCGTACAACGTATATATGATGATTATAAGGAGCAAGAAAAATTACATAATGAGTTCAAATTAACAGGTCAACGGCCGGAAGGATACGATGCTAAAGAATTTGCAAAACTCAAAAATGCAAGTAACAGCCTTAAAAACTTAAATAAAGCATCTAAGGCTATTATTAATAATGAACGCATGAGCGGCGAACAAAAGAGGGAACAACTAGATAAAATTAATATGAGAAAAGCTAATATAGCGCGTAGCGTGTATGGCTTAGGTAAGGTTAAATGAGGGGTAAGTAATGGATCATTTCACTAGGTTTTTTGTTGAAGGTTGGAACTCTTTAACAGATAGTTTTTTATTAAAAGTTATACTAAGTGGCGCCGGTGCGGTTGGTATGTGGTTAATTCATATAAAACACGTTCAAATATTGGGCGTGTTTATTTTATTGGTATTCGTTGACTTATTCACTAAATGGGCGGCAATCGCTTATAGAATGTTGGTTGATGAATACAACTATAAGGCAGACGAAATTGCGGTTTGGGAAAAATACCGTGCAATACCGTTGGCGTTTGATAAGGGGTTAATTTCAAGCCGATACATGCGAAAAGGTTTTGTGTTTAAAGTGGCGACATATGTCGCCGCTACACTTGCCGCCTTCTTATTCGATGAAATGAGCGGTCAAAAGCAGTTCGCGGTATCGCTGGTATGGTTATATTTGGGTTCATGTGAATTCTTATCCATTATGGAAAACCTACGCGACGGCGGAAATATGATGCTAGGTAAATTCTTAGATTTAGTTAAAACTAAAATTGAAAATAAAGTTAAATTATAGGGGGTACCATGAGGGGTATTGATGTAAGCGAAAATAACGGTGTAGTTGATTGGGGCGCGGTTAAGGCGAACGGGTTCGATTTTGCTATTATCCGCATTGGTTATGGCCGTGGCAATTTAGATAGTGAATTTTATAACAACGTAAACGGTGCAATAAACGCAGGTTTAGCTATTGGCGTATACCATTATTCCTACGCTATAAATGAAGAACGTGCAGCGGACGAAGCAGAATTTGTATTGAATACATTGAACGATGCCGGCCTAACTGTTGACAAGTTGCCTATGGGCGTATGGTTCGATATGGAAGATGCGGACGATTACAAGGCAAATCGTGGCATGCCAACGGGCCAAGAATTAACAAATATTTGTAGCGTGTTCATTAATAAATTGTGGCAAGCTGGATATGTTAATACTGGTTTGTACGCTAGTTATGATTGGTTAGTAAATGTATTAGATCTTAGTCAATTAGGTGGTTGCGCTATCTGGTGCGCACAACTTAATAATCAATGCGACTATGAAGGGGCCAATTTGTGGCAATACACGTTCAGCGAAAACATCGAAGGCAAGGAGTTTGATGCCGATTTAGTAATGAATTGGCCTATTTAATAGGGGGTAATTATGGATACTATCATTCAATTATTAAGGCGATATGCGCCCGTAATCACCGTGGCAGCACTTGTGCTGCTGGTGGTGGTAGTTGGCTTATTTTGTTACAAAATGGCTAATACAAAGAAATTGCAAGAGCCTGTTATCCTTAATCAAACAGTAGCTAAAAACCCGCAGAAACTGGCGGACACGTTAAAAATAACGCCAAAAGAAGCAACGGAAGTAATTGCGTATAAGGAAACCGCGCAGCCGGTAGCAACATATTATACACAGGCGCCAACGCTACATGATGCGGCAGTAGTTACGAAAAATGCTATTAAGGATAAATCTCCGAATATTCCAAAGGAAGCTACAGAAAAAAGCGATAGAACCGCCGTTGTAGAAAATACAGATGAAAACAAAGTTGACGTGTACAAGATTAACCTAAACAAAGTACATCGCATAATGGGCGGCGTTACTGTATTAGAAACAGGGAAGGTATACGAAACTGTAGGTTATCAAGCTGGCGACTTTCAAGGTTTAGCGCATTTTGACGGTAAGCAGTTTAAAGGGGCCAGCGCACTTTATACATTCGCGAAATGGTAGGTGATCCGATTATCTCCGCGCCGTACGGTTTACGGTATATCATATTTAATTAAGAGGTAAACGAAAATGAAAACATTTACATTTGAAGGCAAAACGCATATGTTCGCAGAAGAAGTAGAACCAAAGAAAGACGGTTTATACACAGCAACCTTAACAGACCATAACAACGTACGTTGTGAAATGTGGTTTGTAAACGGCGAATTGAAACGCCTTGTTGAATTAGATTAATACTAAAAGGGGTACCATAAGCGGTACCCCTCTTTTTTATTTGACGGCAAAAATACGTCAAAAATTTCATGTAAATCCATATAATTTTGTGGTTAGAATTTTAAATTTACGTTATGGCCAATCAATTAAAAACTACGATGTGCGATATTATGGATAAAAATTATTAAATACGCTATAATAAAGTATTGCTAATTACGGACTGTTTACAGGGAAAAGGGGGGGGTTCCTATGGCATATATGGCGCTATATCGTAAGTATCGTCCGCAGACGTTTACCGATGTGGTTGGGCAACATCAGGTATCAGATACGTTGATGCGCGCTATTCGCGAGGATAAGGTGGCTCATGCGTATCTATTTGCCGGCCCGCGCGGGACTGGTAAGACAAGTATGGCTAAGATTTTTGCACGTGCCATTAATTGTGAACATGGCCCTACCGACCATCCTTGTAATGAATGTAGCGTATGTAAATCGATTTTGAGTGGTCAGTCTATGGACGTCCTCGAAATTGATGCGGCGTCGAATCGTGGTATCGATGAGATTCGTGCTTTACGTGAAAGCGTAAAGTTTATGCCTGTAGAGGGGCGTAAAAAGGTATTCATCATCGACGAAGCCCATATGCTTACCAATGAAGCGTGGAATGCCCTATTAAAGACGATAGAGGAACCACCAGATCACGTGATGTTCATCTTTGCGACCACTGAGATTGAAAAACTGCCTGTTACCATCGTATCTCGTTGCCAACGATATACATTTAGACGTATCACATCTGATGATATTGCACAGCGGTTACAATATGTTGCGGATAAAGAAGGCTTTGCCTTAGAAGATAATGCAGCACGTCTCATCGCGGTTCATGCGGATGGTGGCTTGCGCGATGCGTTAAGTATTCTCGATCAATGTGTGGGCATGGCCAGTGGCGAGATTACACCGGCCGTTGTGGAGGAACTCATTGGCCTCGTTAGTAAGGACTGGATTATTAAATTCCTATCTGCCTTGCATAATGGAGATGGCCCAGCTGTATTGAAATATATTCAAAATGCACTCAGTGAAGGGCGTGATGGGGCTCAAATTATGGAGGCCCTTACGCAACACTTACGGGCTCTATTGATTGCTAAGGTCGCTCCTGATGCGGAGGAATTAAAGGTATATGATTCGTTCCGCACTGAATTCTTAGAACAAGCACAAGACATTGATTTTGGTACCATCAATCAATATATTAAACAGTTACAATCCATCATGAGCGATGCGAAACAGGTAGATAATCCACGCACGGTTATTGAAATGGGCCTATTGGTTTTATGTGCCGGCGTATCCAAGGCTCATGACGATGTGGAGGACCGTTTGGCTGCATTAGAACAGTCTGAACGCGAGTCACGTGAAGGCGTACTCAATCGGCTGGCCAAATTGGAACAACAAGGTCCACCGATGGCGGCGCCATCTATTAATTTTGTGGCTACACCTAATGCATCAAGATCAAATGTGGTAGATGATGATTTCATTCCACCGCCTATGGAGGAATACGAATCTGTTACGATTCATGAGGTGCCAACAAATTATAAGCCTTCACCTATTGTAGCGAAATCGAAACCTAGCGGTAGTAATCAAACGGCTACTATAGGTTTGACGCCGCCACCTATGCATGGTGTTGGTATGACACCACCACCGATGAAGACTTCTGGTGCAGTACCACCTAAGACCGGCACATCTCGAACGACGAGACATACGGGCCGTCAGAAGAATACAGGTATTAGCCAAGTCGCTGTTATCGGTGAAACCATGGTGGACTCTGGGGAATATAGAACCATTCAGACTACTGTGATAAAATATCTAAAGGACAGCGATAAGGGATTAGCATATAATATTATTGGTCAAGGCCAAGTTATTTATGTAGATCGTGAAAAAGCAGTAGTAGCTTTTAAAAAGGGAATATCCCTTACCTTGGCTACTAATGAAGCAAATCGCAAGGAAATTGCATTAGCGTTCCAATATGCGTTGGGCTATTCCGTGTCTTTAGAGATTGTCGATATAGAGACAGATGTCTATAAAGAATATATGATGGCTAGCGGAGCGCGGTCCAATCGAGCTGTACAGCCTAAGAGGTCACAGCCTACACCGGTTGTTGAGGCCCCGCCACCACCGGTAGAAACAGACTTACTAAGCTCCGAAGCTCGCAATAATGCTAGAGAGGCTGCGTTAGCTGCTCTTAAAGCAAGAGGTATAAAACCACCGAGCAGTAAGGGAGATGAGGATTCATCTGCTAAGAAAAAGACAGCTCATGATGACGGTGGTATACCCGTTATGAGTTTAGACGGAACACAGGTAATGACCGATGATGGTGAAGTTATCAATCGGCCTATGGATAGCGGTGCCACCGTGGAGGTAGAAGCCGTCCCAAAGCGTGAATACCAGTGGGACCCTGAACACATGGGCGTTGAAGAACAACAAAACCCACTGTTGGCTAAAACATTAGAGAAACTTTCAGAAGACCATGACATTTATGTAGAGGTCATAGAAGAGTAAATTATAATTTTCAGTATATAGTTAATTTATTTTGCAAGGACTTTCACAGTCCTATAAGGAGGAAATACAATGTTCGGTAAAGGTATGGGCAATATGGCAGGCATGATGAAAAAAGTTCAAAAAATGCAAGCTGACATGAAAAAAATGCAAGAAGAGTTAAAAACTCGTACAGTAGAAGCATCCGTAGGTGGCGGTGCTGTTACCGTTGTTATGAATGGCGAAAAGATGATTGAATCTTTGAAATTGAACCCGTCCGCAGTTGATCCTGAAGATGTGGAAATGCTTGAAGATTTGGTAATGGCTGCTGTTAATGAAGCAAGCAAAAAGGTAGATGATCTATTGTCTCAAGAAATGGGCAAGGTGACAGGTGGTCTTAACTTGCCAACAGGTTTATTCTAAATGACAAACGCATTAGAACGGCTCGTAGAACAGTTGCGCAGATTGCCAGGCATTGGATCAAAATCTGCCCGTCGCTTGGCATACCATCTTGTGGAAATGCCGCAAGAAGAGGTGGACCGATTGGTCAATACCATTGTTGAAGCTAAAGGGGCAACCCGCCATTGTTCTATCTGTTTTAATCTATCTGCGCAGGACCCTTGTGAATTTTGCTCTAATCCTAATCGGGATCAAACCACGATTATGGTGGTTGAAACATCTCGCGATGTGATTGCCATAGAACGCAGTGGTGATTACAAGGGGCTCTACCATGTCTTAGAGGGGGCGTTGTCACCTTTAGAGGGCATCGGTGCTGAAGACATTCGCGTTAAAGAGCTGATTGCTCGTTTGCGTGATGGTGTCGTACAAGAGGTTATTCTCGCAACGGACCCTGATGTAGAAGGGGAGGCGACGGCCTTATATTTGGCACGTCTACTAGCGCCGACTGGCATCAAGGTAACGCGTATTGCCCGCGGTGTTCCTGTAGGTGGAGATATCGAATATGCCGATGAATTGACCTTGGGCGGTGCCGTTGTAAACCGCCAGGAGATGAAAGGATAATATGAACGTATTACTCGCGCCATTATTGGCAGCGCCTATGACTGAGGCGATTATATCTGTATTGGTCATTGTTATCGCCTTGAAACTTGCTTTTTTTACTATTAAAAAGGTAGCTCTAAATGTAGTATTAGGCATTGTGACATACATGGTATGCATTCATGTATTGCATATACCAATGGATATTGGCTTAGGTGTGTGGGCTTTGACCGTACTGTTTGGCCCCATTCCGATGGTACTGGCCGCTCTATACTACGGCTTATGAAATAAGGAGAGGATATCATGGTTATCAATAGCGAACAACAACGCGTCATCGATGAACTAGATAGAAATATCCTCTTGTTGGCGTCCGCTGGGACGGGAAAAACGAATACACTGGCTTATCGAGTGGCCCATATTATTGAAAGTGGCCGCTGCGAGGCTCATCAGATTTTGTGCATGACCTTTACCAATAAGGCGGCACAAGAGATGAAGTCGCGCATCGAATCCCTCGTTGGCCAACCTGCAAAGGCTGTGGAGATTAGTACGTTCCACAGCTTTTGTTTTTACGTTCTTCAACAAGAGGGCAAGCGAGATGAGTCGCTCTATACAGATGTGACCATATTTGATGAAGAGGATTGTAAAGAACTATATTTGCCATATAAACCGAGAAATATGCGGGATATGAACTTTGCTAGCCTTATAAGCCTGGTAAAGGAATATCGTTCTGTGTATGAATTCTATTCTGAATCGTTGATAGATGATTACAAACGAACGATACAACGTTTAGAGCGGGAGCAATCTAAGCAAATAGAGAAATTATTTTACAATTACAATACTCTTGCTACTGAGGACTTGTCGGACTTTTGGGCGCATGGTCATGAATGGATTGCTCGTTATGATGAAAGTTTACAATCTGTTCACGGCGTTGATTTTACTGATTTAATCTGTGGTGTGCATCGACTATTTCAAAATCCAGATATTCGAGAACGGTGGCGCAGTCGTTATCAGTATATTTCCGTTGATGAAATGCAAGATACGGGCTCATTAGAATATAAGGTTATGGAAATGCTATGGGAAGGCAATCACGTTCTTTTATGTGGCGACTATTTCCAAACTATCTACGAATGGCGCGGCTCAGATCCGTTCCGTTTATTAGAGGCATTTACCCGTGATTTTAATCCTCTAAAAATCATATTCTATAAAAACTATCGCTCCAACCGTACTTTGTTCACGATGGCTTTCAAAACATTGCAGAACATGTTTCCTCAACTGGTAGGCGATGTATATGATGAAATGCCAGAGGCCAACAGTGCTAGTGATGGGGCACCTATCCTTGTGAAAGGTTGTCGCAATGAATATACGGAATCAAAATTTATTTATGACCGTATTTGCGCGCTTCCAAAGGATGCATCTATCGGTGTGTTGGTTCGCGATAATCGCAAGGCACAGCGTTTAAGTGAACAGTTTGAACGATATAATCAAGATAAGCCAGAATCTGAGCGTCGTCCGTTTATGATTATTGATGAATATAAATTCTTCCGCCGTCAGGAAATCAAGGATATCATGGCGTACTTTAAGCTCTTGATGAATCCTAATGATGCGGTTAGTGCAAAACGCATTATTAAACGCTATGTATCGGGCATTGGCGACGCGCGTATTCGCGATATTGAAAGTCCAAAAAATCGCAGAGTAGGGTTAAAATTGACGGATTTTATGGATATGCCCATCTTTGAAGCCGAGCCATATGCCAAATTGGTAGCTGGTCTTGAGGTGGGTGAAGTGGTGGTGTACGATGTAGAAAGCACTGGTACTGATACGACACAAGATAGAATTATACAAATTGCAGCGATGCGCATTGATAAAGATGGCAATGAAATAGAACGGTTTGAACGTTTTATCAATCCTGGTAAATCGGTAGGCACATCTCAACTTGTTCATGGTTTTTCAGATGAATATTTAGCAGAGCATGGTGAAAGCCCTGAAGTTGTATTAGAGGCTTTCAAAGAATTTTCTAACAATCGTATCATTGTAGGTCATAATGTAAATTATGACATTAGCATTTTGAGCCATGAATTAGCGCGCCATAATTTAGGCGAGCCTCAATTTAAGGCCGTATATGATACATTAGATATCTTTAGACGGTTCTATCCAACACTGGAAAATCATAAGTTAGGATTTTTATCAAAATATTTTCCTATTAATCATACGCCTACCCATAATGCGATGGATGATATTATTGCTACGGGCCAATTATTAACCTACGCAGTCCGTGAAAATATTGTGCCCACAACGACAGATCGCATGGTAGCCATTAATCAATATAAGGCGGCTTTCACAACGATTGCGTCTCAAATGGCAACCTTGCGCAGAAAGATGCATACCGATAATCCTACGGAATTATTGGCCTATATTATGAATCAAATGGGCGTACTAGACTATTATAAGAGTCATGGCGAAATGGCCAAGGTTGAACATATACGAGATTTGTATCGTATTATGGAATCATTAGATAAGGAATATGAAGGTACAACGGGATTAGCTCGTCTCAATCATATTTTGCAATTAGCTGCCTTGACGGCTGGTGAGCCACAACAGATGAGTAAACAATCTAAGATACCGATTATTACGGTTCATCAAGCAAAGGGGAGTGAGTTTGACCATGTATTTTTGGCGGGTATGAATCAAGGGACCTTCCCTAGTTTTATGTCCTTACGCGAGGGCAATGAGGATGAAGAAAAACGCTTGTTCTATGTGGCCATTACGCGACCAAAACAGGAGCTGGTTATTACCTATACCAATGAATCACAACGGGGCCAAGGCACAGCGCCAAGTGCATTCCTTGATTATATGCCAAGGGATGTAAAACTCGTAGAAAGGAGTATGTAATGGCACGAAAAACGCATAGACCAGATGATATTATTTGGCCAGTTACTACCCAGGATATAGAATCCATACAACATGCAACTACAGATGCTATAACATTAGGGCAACTGTTAGATACTAAATATCCAAGAAAAGCGATGGTAAAGTTATTTGATGAGAAATTAATCCATGTAAATGGTCATAAAGCAACACCTCATACAGAGGTTGCCGTAGATGATGAAATTTGGATAGCTATGGACAAAGAGAAGATTGATTATGAGCCAATTGCAATGGATTTACATATTCTCTATGAAGATGACGATTTGCTCATTGTGGATAAGCCTGCCGGTGTTACGGTAAACTCAAAAGATCAAGTATCCCTTGCTAATGGCATTGCCCATTATTTTATGAAACATGGTATTAAGCGAAAAGTACGTTTTTTGAACCGTCTTGACCGCGATACAACAGGCTGTATTGTAATTGCTAAAAGCGGTCTAGCCCAAAGCTTATATCAACAACAAATGGATGATAACACATTTGAAAAGTGGTACATGGCTATTGTTGAAGGCCTTGTCGAATCAGATTCGGATTCGTTGGTGCTTCCTATGGATAGAAGTATTGATGGCATTCATTACGAAGTAAATTCTAAGGGGAAAGAAACACGGACTGATTTTACCGTTTTACACCGATATCCGTATGGGGCTGTGGATAACTCTGTGCATAACCTACAAAATATTGTGGATATATCCCATGAAAATGTGGACAGCACAGTGAATACTGTGGATAAACAGGGTGGAATTGTGGATAATTCTGTGCATAACTTAGAAAATCAGCCTTGTACAGCAGTGGCAGTTCGCTTATATACAGGTAAAACACATCAAATTCGAGTGGCCTTTAGTCATATAGGTCATCCTTTGTTAGGGGATACATTGTATGGGGCGAAATCTACGGGAGAACTATTTGCACTACGTGCAATGAAGGTTGTTTTTACACATATGCGTTCTGGAGACCGTATAACCGTTCAAGCTTAACTAGAATGAGCATTCAGTAGTAGAATAGTTCTTACACACATATAGATTTCCTTAGCGCCTGCCTCTTTTAACATCTTAACGATAAGGC
>OKER01000040.1_pt1 | contig 47790 bp, 59 predicted proteins | sample 1610031 | NCBI WGS metagenome assembly OKER01 (sample SAMN04436611, study PRJEB24849) | human gut metagenome | biome: human gut; feature: NICU; material: stool | host: Homo sapiens | place: USA: Saint Louis, MO | collected 2009-12-31
TTTATATAGTCTAAAGTGCCTGCATCGTAAAGGTTTTTAATGATTAAATCTTTTATGAAAACTAGATCGGATAAAATGTTACTTGTTTGTAGAATCTCTAATTTTGTTGGTTTGGATTTGTCTTTTTTGTTAATGTATTCACGATAGAATATATACACAATAACTAGAATTATCAATGCTACGATAATAAACGAAAACATTTTTATTATCCTTTCTTTTTTAATATGTTGATTGCGTGAATAACAAAATCAATATCATCTTTCGACATATCTTTGCTTGCATCGAATAATAGACGTAAATCAGGATTTTGTCTAACCATTTCAGCGTATTCTGAAACATAAGGATCATCATAATACTTCAAACCCATTAATTCTTCTGGTGATACATTTAAAGCCTTGGCAAATGCAAATATTTTTGATTGTGATAAATCAACTTTTCCACTCTCTATTTTTGCGATACTGGTTCTATCTTTATAACCAACTTTAGTTGCTAATTCATCTTGAGACATTTTCAAAGACTCTCTTAACGCTTTTATGTTTTCGTAAAGTGTCATGTTATCACCTCATTATATATACTACTATCTACCTTTAATATAATATGAGTGTGAAAAAAAATCAACTTTTTTGTAAGAAAGTGTTGACACATATTCACACCGATGTTATATTATGAGTGTGAATTAAATTCACACAAAACAAAAGCAAAGGGGGTGTAGAATGAACACATTAAAACAAATCATTGATGACAAAGGGTATAAGTTATCCTATGTGGCAAGTGAACTAAGCCTTACTAGAGAAGCGCTATACAAGAAGTTGAGAGGTGATACAGAGTTTAAAGCTTCAGAAATTGCAAAATTGGTTGAACTGTTAAAGCTCACAAGTAAAGAAACAAAGAATATTTTTTTTAAATAATATAGTGAATTAAATTCACATATAGAGGTGATTAGATGCTAGTACAAAATCAAACGGATCTAAAACTAGCCAACAAAAGATATGGACAAACATCCACAAGATTCGGATGGGCTGGTCGAAATGATGAGTACGCACAATACTGGCGAAAACTCATCAAGGCTAAATGGCCTAAACGTAACCAATCAAGATGGAATAAAAAAGTCATTCTATCTTGGGTAAAGTTAGCTAGAACTGCTGATTTACACGCAAGGAACGAAAAGCGATGGAGAGCCTAGTATACACGGCTAACCAAGTAGCTGAATTGTTTCAAATTTCACTAACTGCAGTATATGACCTAAGAAATAAAGGCAAGCTAAAACAACTACCGAATGTAAGCGGTGTAAGGTTTAGTAAAAAAGAGGTTGAAGCACTAGCAGGAGTTGAAAGCGAATACTCGGCTATTGGTTACAGAAAATTAAAAAACGAGGTGGAACGATTGGAAAAAGAAAACAATCGTTTGAAAAGTGAAATTAAAAAAATCACCAGCCAAATGCTAGTGATTGTAGGTAATGAATTATGAAATTGATTTGGATGGTAAGAACAATAGCGTTCCTAATGATAATAGGAACAGTAGGTTCTGTAGAAATCGATAGAATTGATTTTTACACAGCATTCTTACAAATATCATTGGGGCTAACACTACTCATCCTTTCAAACTTCTGGATGAGAGAAATAAAAAAAGCACGCTAGACCGACCAAAGCCATAAGCGTGCGTGTAGAGTGATTTTGCTATTACTCTACTTGTATTTTAACACAAGGAGAAATTGAATGCCAAGTTTATACGAATTAAGTAAAGATTATAAAGAATTACAAGCGATGCTTGAAGTAGCGGAAACAGATGAGGATATGGAAGCAATTCAAAATACATTGGATATGCTTGATTGCAGCATCGATGAAAAAATCGAAAATACTGCAATGTTTATCCGCAATCTAAAGGGCGATATTCAAGCGTTTAAAGATGAAGCGAAACGGATGCAGGCAAAAGCAAAAACGTTGGAAAACATGACTGAACGATTAAAGAACAATATTGATCATGTCATGAAAGAAAACCAACTAACAGAAAAGAAAGTTGGACAATTCAAATGTTACTACAAAGAAAGTGAAACAGTAGAAGTTGATGATTTGGATGCACTACCTGATGAGTTTAGAAGAGTAACAATTGCAGCTGACAAAGTAGCAATCAAGAAAGCAATTAAAGCAGAACAAGAAGTGGCTGGTGCAAGAATTGAAAAGCACATGAATTTACAGATTGGTTAGGTATGAATAATGAAAAGATACGAAAAGCTAATAAGCCTCAGAAAGGAATGTGGCTTTAACCAAGATGAAATGGCACGAATTATTGAAACAAGTAAAGTTACATATCTATTTAAAGAAACAGGCAAAAGCAGATTTACTATAGATGAATGTTTTCGGATAGTGGATGCACTTTCCAATAATTTGAAAAAAGATTTAACAGTCGATGAAGTATTTAAATAAATTGGTTAGGTGAAATATGGAATTTATAGAAAAAATAGTAGCTATTCAGTCGGAATTAAAAGCCCCCAAAGGGCAATACAATTCCTTTGGTAAATACAATTACCGCAGTTGCGAAGATATTTTAGAGGGGGTTAAACCTCTACTTACTAAACACGGATTAGTACTAACCATCCAAGATAGTATCGATTTAATCGGTGATAGGTTCTACGTTAAAGCAACCGCAACTATTACAGATGGGAAAGAGCAATTATCAACAAGTGCATACGCAAGAGAAAGCCTTGATAAAAAAGGTATGGATGCATCACAAGTAACTGGTGCTACATCCAGTTATGCTAGAAAGTATGCCCTTAATGGATTGTTAGCGATTGATGATACAAAAGATGCTGACACAATGGACAATAGCAAAAAGCCAGTACAGCAAGCACAAGAAACTGTATACAACTGGCAAACTCTAAAAGCTAGAGCCACACAAGGCGGTATTAGTGAAGATGATTTGGTCCATTATGTAACAGAAACATTCAAAGTAAGTAAGCCGTCAGAACTAACACAAGAACACTATCAACAAGCATTTAATTGGGTGAATGCTAAAAGGCACGCACAACGATGAAGTGGACAACAAATAACATCGAATTGTTAAGAAGCCCGTTAGGTGTAATGGTAGTAATACCAGCACCGCATGACAATGATCTATCAAAGATTACTGCTGACAAAGAATACACAGTAGAAATCAAACGTAAAACTAAATCAAGAAGTCTAAATGCCAATTCTTATTGCTGGCTTATAGCACAGAAGATTGCACTTGAACTAAGTAAAAATAGCTACACAACAAAAGAAGATGTGTACAAAAAAGCTATAAAAGATTGTGGACATTTTACATATGTTCCAGTTAGAGAGGATGCAGTTGAACGCTACATACAAATATGGCGAGGTCATGGGCTTGGCTGGCTAGCCGAAGATGCTGGCGAATGTAAAAGCATAAAGGGGTATCACAATATAATGTGCTACCACGGCTCGTCAGTATATACAGTTGCAGAGATGCAAAGGCTTATTGATTGCTTGGTTGATGAGTGCAACCAGCTTGGAATAAAACTTGATGATAGCGATTACATACAATCGCTAGTTAAGGAGTGGGGGAATGAACAAGAGAAAAAGACTTGATGATAAACTCTACAAAAAAACGAGGCCACAAGCCGTAGAAAGGGATAGTATAGACGGCTATCCATGTTGCGTAATATGTGGCGCACCTGCAACGGAAGTACACCACATATTGCCTAGGGGTAGAGGCGGTACAAGCGAATTAAACAACCTAGCGTGTTTGTGCAGATATTGCCACGAAAATTTAGCACATGGAGTATTTGCAAAAGAAACAAAAAGCAAGCTAGAAGCGATCATTGAAGAAAGGACAGATAAATATGAACGAGTTAATAATGATTAGAGCATATGTGGAAAATCGTATTGAATATTACCAACAAGACCAAGCAGATAAGACATTTAATAGCCGAATAATCAGTGAATTAGATGCAATACACGCAATGGTTGATAGCGTATTAGATGCAGAAGAAAATGAAGCCGATGAAATTGCTAGTGTGTTAGCACGAATTGTATCACTAGGCAAGCCGTTAAGTGCAGATGAGTTTATCGAAACGCTAAACAAGGACTAGCCTATGAGCGATAACAAAAAGTATTACTATCTACGGCTGAAAGATAATTTCTTTGACAGTGATGAGTTGAAGATATTAGAAAGCATGAAAGATGGCTACTTGTACAGTAATATTCTTTTAAAACTCTACTTACGAAGTCTAAAGAATGACGGAAAGTTAGTAGTAAATGAACGTATTCCGTATAGTGCGGATATGTTAGCGAGCGTAACAGGACATCAAGTAGGCACAATCAAACAAGCGTTATCTGTTTTTAAAGATTTAGGGCTTATTGATGTGTTGGATAATGGTGCAATTTATATGCTAGATATTCAAAACTTCATAGGTAAAGGCAGTAGCGAAGCAGATAGAAAGCGTGAATATAGGCAACGAATAGAAACAGATAGGACAAATGTCCAGACAAATCTCCGACAAATCTCCGACAAATCTACACCAGAGATAGAGATAGAGTTAGAGAAAGATATAGAGATAGAGAAAGAGATACATAGTAGTGCAAAAAGCACTACAACAAAACGCAAGCGTTTTGAAAAACCTACTCTATCTCAAATTACACAGTATTGTCTTGAACGTAATAATTGTGTGAACGCTGAACAATTCTATGACTACTACGAAAGCAATGGCTGGAAAGTAGGAAAGAACGCTATGAAAGATTGGAAAGCATGTGTAAGAACATGGGAACGTAATGGTTACGATAAACCAATCAAAAAGAAAAACAATAAGCAAGATACATTAAACGATATGCGAGATTTGATGAACGAATATGGGGGTGTAAATGAACAATCAAATGAACCATCAACAGAAGATACTGGAAGCACTATTGATATTGAGTACAGGGTGGAACACTAGCCCATCTAAAGAAACAATCAAGTTGTATGTACATCAATTATCGTATGCTGATCCATTAATTCTACAACGAGCCATGCTTAATCTGTTGAGTAAATGTAAATTCTTACCATCATTTGCAGAAATAGAGAGTGAGTATAAAGAACTTGATAATTACATCAACGGAAAAGAAGAATTAATGACTGCACAAGAAGCCTATGGGGTGGTTGAAGATGCAGTCAGACTATATAGCTATGAGCATGGGTTGGAGCATTTAGACGGAATAACAAAACAGGCAGCACAAACAATATGGAGTGCGTTTAACCCTTGGAATGGTGATTATAATCGTGCTGCTTGTATGTCTCAATTTGTCAGATGCTATGAAGAGTTAGTGAAAAGGAAAAACAAAAACGATGAAAAAGCATCTGAAATCAAGAATGATGGATTGCTTTTAGAAATGAAGATGAAGAAAGAGGAAGAGCGAAAACAAATCGAAGTAGGCAATGCACAAATCAAAATGCTACCGAATGGACATTTAATTGAAACAGTTAAAGAGGAGCGAAAGCCAGTTAATTTAAATGAAATATTAGATAATGCTGATATTTCTGAAAAAGGTAAAGCGTTACTACGGCAAGCAATAGGGGGATAACATATGGAATACATGGGAAGTATAAAAGTGGAATTTAGTATTAGCACCAATATCGATGCAGAAACAGAGGGGCAAGCGTGGCACAAGTTACATCAGATTATCGACTATCTGAATGACAATGTAACCATCGACTGCAAGTTAGGTAGTGAATACGATGTAAGCGTTGATGAGTGCAATGTAGAACCGAATTATATAAGTGAGTACTAGTAATGAAGAAGAAACACAAAATGTCAATCCTAATCGAAATACCACTCAATGTGGAAACTGAGCAGGAAGCAACAGAGCAAATGTCAATGTTAATGAAAGCGAACGCAAAAGAGTTTGAGTGTATGCATGACATGATAAGAACATACAAAGGCAAGATTAATATTGAAAGGAAATTGATATGAACACAGTACAGATTTTAGGGAATTTAGCACGTGATCCAGAATTACGTTTTACAAAAACAGGTAGAGCAGTAGCAACTTTTACAGTAGCTGCTACGAATACTTATATTGACTCTACAACGAATGAAACGAAAGAACAAACGGCTTTTATTAATTGCGTAGCCTGGGGAAAGCTAGGCGAAGCGGTTGGCAATTGCAAGAAAGGAGAGCGATTGCTCGTAAATGGCCGTATTCAAACTCGGTCATACGATACACAAGATGGACAGAAACGATATGTAACCGAAGTAGTAGCCGACTTTGTTGGTAAAAAGCTAGATAGTGAATTTGATAGCAGTAGTAACTTTGATAGTTTTGAACAAACACAAAACGAAAATATTCCGTTTTAAGAGGTGAGAAAGATGAAAAAATTTAAAATTATTGGATATGTAACAATTGGTTTTGAAAAAATTATAGAGTGTGAAAGTTTTGAAGAGGCCGAAGAACAAGCTAATGTAATTGCACTTACAGAAGATGTAGACGGCCGTGATATGAATGAATGGTTTGATAACGTAGAAGTTGAAGAAGTGGAAGAGTTAGAAGAGGAATAGCCATGCTAGTAAAAAACGAGAATGAATGGTGTTGGGTAATCGATGGATATATAGGGTATCCAGAAAAAAGCATAGAAGATTGTGTAAATGATTTTGCTAAAACGTATCCAGAAGAAGAAGTCCCGAAGATTAGAGTTGGAAATCCTTATTATTATGTTCCTACTGTTAATGCTGAACGAGTTATTGAAGAGATTGTATATAGTGATCTTGACGATGAAATAGCGGAATATTCGGAAGATTATTTGCTTGATGTGAAGAAAGAACATATACAGGAATTGGAAAATGAATTAACAAAGGTATTTCGTGAATGGGAAAAACGACATGGATATGATAATAGAGAATTTGTAATCTGTGAAACCATTAATCCTTTTGAAAAGAGGTAACGATGAAAGTAGAGTTATTTAATGACAATTTTCAAAATTTTAAGCGATATGGAATACCAAAGGCACAATTAGTAATTGCTGACATTCCATACAATCTAGGCAATAATGCATATGCAAGTAACCCTATGTGGTATGTAGGGGGGGATAACAAGAATGGCGAAAGTAAAAAAGCAGGTAAAGCGTTCTTTAACTCCGATTATAATTTCAACATTGCAGAATACTTTCACTTTTGCAATCGGCTATTAAAGAAAGAGCCTAAGGAACGAGGGAAAGCACCATGCATGATTGTATTCTGTTCGTTCCAACAAATGCCAATGGTAATTGAATACGCTAATAAACATGGGTTTAAGAATTATATTCCTATCACGTTTAACAAAAACTATTCCGCACAAGTTTTGAAAGCTAATATGCGGATAGTCGGTGCTACAGAATATGCGTTAATTCTGTATCGTGAAAAATTGCCTAAATTCAATAACAACAAAAAAATGATATTTGATCACTTTGAATGGAAACGTGATAACAAGAATATCATTCCTAATATCCACCCAACGCAAAAGCCTGTAAATGTATTGAAACGCTTGGTAGAAATATTCACGGATGAGGGTGATGTAATCATTGACCCTGTAGCTGGTAGCGGTAGCACGTTAAGGGCGGCGATGGAATTAGGTAGGAGTGCATACGGATTTGAAATTGATAGAAAAATGTATGCAAAAGCAAAAGATGAAATGTTGAGCGATGTTAAAGTACAAACAAATTTGATGGAATTTGCAGAGTGAGAGGTGATACATATTGCCAGTGGAAAAGAAGAAAAAGAAAGTAAATAGTAAACGAAAAGGTGCAGATGGTGAACGTGAATTTGCCAATCTATGCAAGGAACATGGATTTGATGTTCGTAGAACGCAACAATATTGTGGAAATACAGGTGATGCCAGCGATTGTGTTGGACTACCTAATATTCATATTGAAGTTAAGCGTGTGCAAGCATTAAATATCGACAAAGCAATGGCACAAGCAATTCACGATAGCGAACATAAAAACGTGATGCCAATCGTGGCACACAGAAAGAATAATGCCAAATGGTTAATCACCATGAGGGCTGACGATTGGTTTGAAATGTATAAAGAAAGTGGATTGAGTAATGGCAGTTAATACATCAACATATGGTATCCCGCACAATTGCAAGAATTGGCTAGCGTTAGCATCGGTGGTGTGGGGCGAACTGGATATAAGCGAAGCTATACATATTGTTACTGACAAAGGCAGGGGATTGCCCACAAAAAGAAGCATACAAGATGAATTTGCATTGACTGATAAGGTAATTGAACTATGTAAGCAAGGTTTAACAAACAGGCAAATTATGGATGAGTTGAATATATCGAGCAATCGAGTTGTTAGAGCGAAGAATTGGGGAGAATGGAATAATGTTAGTGAAACTATTAAATGAATACGCACAACTACCGACTAGAGGTAGTAAGGATGCAGCTGGATTAGATTTATATTGCCCTTTTCAAATTAAAGTACCTGCTGATAGTCAAAAGAAAATACCTCTAGGAATAGCAGTAGAAATTCCGAAAGGACATATGGGATTATTAGTACCAAGAAGCAGTATGAGCAAAACACCTCTAAGATGTGCAAATAGCGTAGGGATTATCGATGCAGATTATCGAGGGGAATTGAGTATCGCATATGAAAATGTATCCTGTAATGATTACACAATTTTTAGAGGTGATCGCATCGCACAATTAATTATCGTACCAATCGCTATTGTAGATGTAGAAGAAGCTCAAACACTAAGCGAAACAGAACGTGGCGATGGTGGATATGGTAGTACTGGCAAGTAAAAAGACAGTAGATAGACAGAAAAGACAGTAAAAAAGACAGAAAGTAGACAGTAAAAGGAGAAACAAACATGAATAAATTAGTATTAGCAACAATGATTATGGGTGCAATCGGTGGCAATGTATTGGCAAATGGTGTGGTAACAGGGCCAGTAGAGCCTAATACACAAGCACCAGTAGTAAGCGGTTACAATTCTGTAGCCGTAGGTGCAAATACAGTAGTTACAGGCACAAATACAATTGCAATTGGCCGTGATAATAAAGTAACAGGAAATGATAGCGTTGTAATTGGCGGTGGTAATGGAACAATTGAAGCTGACCAAGCAAGCGTGATTGGGTACAACAACTATGTAGGTAACAATAAAGAACAAACTGTATTAGGTGCTAACAATACTGTAGACAATCAAGGTGCAATCGTAGTAGGTACACATAGCGTAGTGCGTGGTATTGATGCGGTAGTCATTGGTAATAATGCATCAGCACCTGTTCAAAATTCCGTAGCGATTGGCACAAACAGTCAAACGGATAGCCCTGTAGGTGTTCGACAAGTTGTATTAAATGGTGTAACTCATGTGTTCGCAGGTGAAAGTCCTAATAGCGTAGTATCCTTTGGTAGTAAGAAAAGTGATACATACAGCGGAATTAGTAACTACAACAGACAACTGCACAATGTAAGTGCGGGCCGTGTAGACCCTAGCAGTTTAGATGCGGTAAATGGTAGTCAATTGTTCGCAGCGTATGACGAAATTGAAACAAATGGAACACACATTGCGAAACTACAAAAAGATGTAAATTGTTTAGATAAACGAGTTACACGAAATACTACGAATATCTCTAATTTGACCTCTAAGGTGGATAACGGATTTACAACGATTAATAACATTCTAAACGCTACAAACGAGCGTGTAGGGCAAAATAGCCGAGCCATTTTAAACAATACGGATAGAATTAATAGCCACGAAACACGTATTACAGATTTAGAACGAAACACAGTAGGTCGAATCTCAAATGTGATGCATGAAGTAGCAAAAGCTGGTGCATCTAATGCAGCACTAAGTGCGTTACATTACCTAGGCTACAATTCTGACGATAAATTAACATTTGCAGTAGGGTATGGCCACTATAAAAACGCAAATGATGTAGCACTTGGAATGTTCTATGCACCAACGGAACACGTTATGTTTAGCTTGGGTGCTACATTGGCCAACAAAATGATTAATGCAGGTGTATCATTTAGGCTTGGTAAAGGTAGTGAATATGAAACTAACCATAAAGGCAAAATCAAACAACTTGAGGAATTGGTAAATCAATTAGTAGCGGAAGTTGAAGAATTGAAAGCAGGTAAATAAATGTGTACACCGGTAGAATTATATAAAGGCGATGCAGAAAAACTACAAACGAAAAAAGCAACTAAATTTGCACAAGAGTTATTCTTTAATGCAATTATGGGTGTATCGCTAGTAGCTTTGATATTTGGATTTGTGATTTTGATTAAAGTATTGGTTGGATAGATATAGGCGGTGAAATATCCGCCTTATCATAAGAGGAAACAATGATGGATTTTGAACTATTATCAAGTGCGATAACAATTGTGCATGGTAACGATATATATAAGCCTATCATAAGAAGAAGGCCAGATGGTATTTTTGCTGAATATTGTATAGGTGGTGTAAACACTGCAGTAATGATAAGCATGTTCGATTTAAGAGAAGGACGAATGTCATTAGAAGAATATACAAGATTAGTACGAAAAAGAGTATTATTTGAACATATGAATTTCGTTGAAAGTGAGCGTGAGAAAGAATGGAGCAATGCGTATATGCAATGGAAAAAAGAACAAGAGGATAACAAATGTTAGGTTATAGCGGATATACAGAACATTCAGATTATTACATAGCACCTCATGATACATGGGAAAGTGCGTTTGAATTTCTAAAGCAACTGGCTTATGAAAGTGGCGATAATGAATTTTGTATCGGTGAGGTGCATCAAACAAGCGTGTTAAAGTTTGGAAATATAAAATGGTACAAATGGAATGAAGATAAAGGAGAATGGGAACATGAACGATAAACAATTTACAGATGAGTTATTCAAACGCATGTATGATCTAGGATACAAAAAAGCGGAAATAGAAAACGGAACGATATTCTTTTACAAAGACCGTGAATGTATTTCGCAATGGTCAAATAGAGTTGATATAAGAAGTACGTGTTTTACAGAAGAAAATCAACAGATTGATATTGCAGCATATCTAGGTGTTGTTGATTGGTCAAAAGTGGAAGTTGATACACCGATTTTTGTAAAGAATAGAAGTGAAAATGTGTGGAAGTGTAGATATTTTGCCAAATATGAAGATGGAAAAGTGTATACGTGGTGTGGTGGAAGAACATCTTGGAGTAATGTAATAGCTTATGAACCTGTTAATTGGGAGTATGCGGAACTAGCGTTTAAATAGTGAGGTGGAATGCTTGGAAGAATATGAAGAAAAACAACTAATAGAAAAGGCGGTTGAGTACCTACAACCTGTTAAGTTAATTGATGTACAGATTGCATCAATTAAAGAAGAAATCAATCAGTTAAGAGCGAACCTTACATCTATAGGTGCGATTGATTACTCAAAAGACCGAGTAACAGGCGGTGGAACTCCGCAAGGGTTAGAGGGGAGCGTAGCTAGATTTATTGATACAGTAGCAGAACGTGATAAGCGTATTGATGAATTATCAGAGTTAAAATGCGATGCGATCACATTGATTGATAGCCTAGATGAAAAACTAGGAGCGGTCATTCTAAGATATGAGTACATATTGAATACCACAACGGAAGATGCGTACAAGATGATTGGAAATTACTCAACTAAACAGGCGAAACGATATAAGCAACGAGCATTGATTGAATGTGGCGAAAAGTTGTCCGCAAATGTCCGCAAATGTCCGCAAATGTCCGTATAAGTCCAAGTCTATATATAGTAGAATATAAGGTGTAAGAGTTGCCAATGAGCAATTCTAAAAACTAAATAGCAATTGAGGTGCGGTTTTATATTTTGTATTTGAAAATCAACGAGTATTGTTTCTAAGTCATTACAATCTATATTATTTTCTAACTGTACCGCACCTCTTATATTGCATTTTGTAAACTAATACCGCACATATAATCCGTTCCAATATTGCAATAACAACCAACTATACGTTTCATGAGATAAAACCTTAAGTGAAAAAATGTTACATACTACAAACAACTGGCGGTATTAGTTTAGAGAGTGCAATTGCATACTGAAAACTAAAGCTATATACGTTCTGTAGAACCGAGTATCTTGGTTAGTGATAATTAGCGAGTGCTAGCCGTGATTACAATTCATATACTCGTGTTGGCGAATAGCTAACTATATAACTTTGGTTTTGAGTATACAATGAAAATGAATAAAACTATCACATAATGAGGTATATCCACGGCGATATATCTCATTTTTGTATAAAGTTATCAAAAAGGGAGAAACGATGACTGATATATTGTGTTGTAAGAGTAAATGTCTTAACAACAAGAAAGGGAAATGTACGGCTAATGTCATTGAGTACGACGGATTATGCCAAACATACATCACACAGGGGAACGCAAGAAAAAGCACATGCGGTTTGTGTGTTAGATCTAATGGGAAGTTAAAGCGGAAAGGCGGTGAAGTACTAAAATGATTAAAGCAATTAAACAATTCATTAAGGATAGAGCGTTGTTTAAACGTGCTGCACAAGATTTAGATAACAAAGACCTACAAGCGAAAGCAAAATATGCATTTGAACATCGTGAAGATAACGTATTGAGCATTATTGATTGCCTAGCCATTGTGTGCGGTGTATTGATTATAGTCGGTATTGTGTGGTGCTTGATGTGAATTATCAACCGATGATAAAGAAACTACTCAAAGCATTACAAATGAATGGTAGGAGATATGTAGTCGATGTAAGGCAATCATGGAGTAAATACGATAAGCCTTGCAAGGTGTATATCGTTAATCGAATGTACACGGAAGAGGAATATAAACTAACATTCCCTCATAAGTACAAGAAAGGGAAAACGTTCAAGCAAGGACAACTCTATAAGAAAGAAAGTGAGTATAGTAGTACTAAGCAACATGAAGTACTGCTATTTTTAGTTAAGACATATAAAGGTGGTGATTGATATATGGCAGATGCTAACACCTTAACAGAAAAAGAACGTATATTTGCAGATGAGTATATCAAGACTACCAATGCAACACAGAGTGCTATTAAGGCTGGATATGCAGAAAAAAGTGCATCGAGTAAGGGAAGTCAGCTATTAAGAAAAGTAAAGGTACGTAAATACATAGATTCCGTAATGGAAAAGCGAAGTAAAAACACAATCGCAACTGCTGATGAAGTATTGGAGTACCTAACCAAGGTTATGAATGGCGAAGAAAAAGATGCATTCGGCTTGGATGCATCAATTGCAGATAGAACAAAAGCAGCCGAGTTGTTAGGTAAACGGCACATGCTATTTACTGACAAGGTAAAACTAGATGCAGAAATTGAGATTGATATATCCGACCGCATGAAACAAGCAAGGGTGAAATCAGATGAAGTACAACAAGGCACAATTGATTGATGCGTTGGGTTCGTTCACTCATGATCCATTAGGCTTTGCATACTTTTCTTTTCCTTGGGGTGAAAAAGGAACATCGCTTGAAAATTTTGATGGGCCAGACGAATGGCAGGTTAATGCCTTTAAGAAAATAGGTGAAGAACTACGCAAGGGCAAATCGTTGACGAAAGCAATTCAAATTGCAGTAGCATCTGGTCATGGTATTGGCAAGTCAGCGTTTTCATCGATTTTAATTCTATTTGCTATTGCTACACATGAGAATACAAGGGGAGTAGTAACCGCTAATACTGATACACAGTTAAGGTCTAAGACTTGGGCTGAGTTAAACAAGTGGTACAACCTGTTCATAGGTAAGGAATTATTTACCTACACGGCAACCGCATTGTTTAGTGCTGATAAACAGTACGAAAAGACATGGCGGATTGATGCTATTCCATGGAGCGAAAGTAATCCAGAAGCATTTGCGGGCTTGCACAATCAAGGGAACAGAATACTTATCATATTTGATGAAGCATCCGCTATTTCCGATAAGATTTGGGAAGTAACAGAGGGTGCATTAACAGATAAGGAAACCGAGATTATATGGTGCGTATTCGGAAATCCTACACGTAATAGTGGTAGGTTTAGAGAATGTTTTAGAAAGCATCGTGCATATTGGACTACTTATCAGATAGATAGCCGTACTGTTAAAATCTCAAACAAAGCGAAGTTGCAAGAATGGGTAGATATTCATGGCGAGGATAGCGACTTTGTAAAAGTGCGTGTAAGAGGGATATTCCCTAGTGCGTCTGATACACAATTCATATCCGCATCAATCGTTGATGAAGCACAAAAGCGAATGTACAGAGTTGGTGAGTTTAATAACCTACCTGTAATTATCGGTGTAGACCCTGCATGGACTGGTGGCGATACATTAGAAATCGTGATGCGTAATGGCTATTCCATGAAATGCTTGGCAACCATTGAAAAGAATGATGATGATATGCGTATGGCTAACCTCATAGCACAATTTGAGGATGAATATAAAGCTGATGCGGTATTCATTGACCAAGGGTACGGCACAGGTATTTATAGCATAGGTAAGTCAATGGGTAGAAAATGGCGGTTAGTTGCCTTTGGTGGTGCATCGCCTAACAATATGTACCTCAATATGAGGGCTTATATGTGGGGCGAGATGAAAGAATGGCTAAAAGAGGGCGGTTCAATTCCTAATGAGCAAGGATTATATGATGACCTCGTAGGGCCAGAAGCGATCATTGATAAGAACGGCCGAATACAACTTGAAAGCAAGAAAGATATGAAAGAGCGTGGCTTACCATCACCAAACAAAGGCGATGCATTAGCCTTGACCTTTGCATTTAGGGTCAATAAAAAAGTAAATGGCAATCACAGAAGAGTAGCGAATACAGAGTACAAACCATTTGGGTAAAGGGGGAATGTGAATGTGTATGAAAGCTAAGACACCAGATATTAAGCAACCAGCACCATCGCCTACACCAGTTGCACAAACTGATGATATGGCACAAAAAAGAGATGAACAATGGTTCACTGATAAGAAGCGCAAGAAAACTGGTTATGATAGTACTATCTTGGCTAGTGCTTTAAATCAGGCCACTGGCAAAACAACGCTAGGCGGTTAATATGAGTACTATCTTATCAAGCCTAGCAAGGCAACCAACAGAAAAGCCTGTAACTAAACCAAAAGACTACAAGAAAATAAAAGCTAAATTCAATCAGATGTTCACTAATCGTCAAAAGTATGTTGAGAAATGGAAGATGATTAGAGATTATCAGTTGCCATTCCTTGGTGTGTTCGATGGTGAGCAAGACCAATCGAAACTATATACCGATAAAATCCTTACTGGTATTGCTTGGGAAAGTTGTCAAATATTCGCTAGTGGTGTAATGAGTGGAATGACACCACCTAGCCGTAAATGGTTTAAGCTAACCATGGAAAATACGGATATGGCGGCGAATAGCGATGTAGCGAAAGTATTAGATGAGCGTGAAGAAATATTGTATGCAGTATTTGCAAAATCCAATTTCTACAATGTGGTTCACCAAGTCTATATGGAACTACCATTCGGACAAGCGCCTATGTCTATCATGCCAGATGGTAAAGTTGGCGTGCGTTTTACATCATATCCAATCGGTACTTACGCATTAGAATGCAATGCTAATGGTGAAGTTAACACGTTTGGTAGAAAGTACAACATGACTTGCGACCAACTCGTGGAAGAGTTTGGATATGATAATTGTACCGACATGATTAAAAGTGCATACGATGACGGCAAGGGGAATGCAACTGTATATACTGTTTGTTGGCTTGTGTGCGAAAACAAAGACCGTAATGGAAAACTAGGGAATAAGAACATGCCATACTCTTCTATTTACTGGGTTGAGGGGAGTAGGGATGATGAAATCTTGCGACATAGTGGCTATGAAGAATGGCCTATTCCAATTGCACGGCACACTACACATGATCTAAATGGTTATGGTAAAGGTAGTGCATGGTTTGCACAATCTGATGCAATGATGTTGCAGAAATTAGAGTTAGACCGATTGACGGCAATTGAACTCGGTGTAAAACCACCTATGGCCGTTACATCTGATGTAATCGGTAGCGTATCGCTATTTCCGGGTGGTATAACCGAGGTCGATACAGGCGGTAAGGTTGAACCTATCTTTAATGTAGGTATCAATTTAGATTGGATAATGCAACAAATCATTGAAGTTAAAGACAGTATCAAGCGTGCATATAGTGCTGACTTATTCCTTATGCTCGACAATATGGACAACGGCCAAATGACGGCAAGGGAAGTCATGGAACGCACGCAAGAGAAACTACAACAATTAGGGCCTGTAGTTGAACGGCTACTATCTGAATTTCTTAATCCGATTATCGAACGCACCTATGCGATATTAGATCGTGCAGGTGTGTTTCCACCAATCGATGAAGCATTAGCGGAAGAGTTAAACGGCCAAGATGTAAAGATAGAGTACATTTCGCCATTAGCACAGGCACAGAAAGTATCATCTCTAACTTCTATAGAGCAGTATTTCGCATTCTTAATGTCATTGGCACAGGGAAATCCTAATATCCTACAAAAATTCAATTTTGAGGAAGCAGCGGATTATTATGGTGTTAACCTCGGTGTACCTGCAAAAGTAATTGTATCTAGCGAAGAATACGATGCTAAGTTAGAAGAACAACAACAGGCGCAACAAGAACAAGAGGAACAAGCACAAATGATGCAAGCAGCACAATTAGCACCTCAAATGGCAAGTGCTGCTAAACAAGCAACCGATGCAGCAAATGACGGAAACCCTGTAATGCAACAGTTAATGGGAATGGGGTACTAGATGAAACAAAAAAGAGATTATATGCGTGAGCGTGATATTGAAGCGCTAAACCACGTACTGAGTGATGAACTCGGTAGGTGGTTTTTTTATCGCATTCTTGACCGAGCAAAACTGAATAGCCAATCATTCACAGGCAACAGTACAACATTCTTCAATGAGGGAATGAGGGCTGTTGCTATTTTATTACAAAACGATTTGGGAAAGATTGGCGATGGAATAGAGGGTGTTAAGAAATACCACCTAGCACAATTAGAAAATATTCAGATGCAAAAGTATTTCAAGAATTTAGAACAAAGTGAATTAGAGAAAGGTGAATAACCATGGATGAAAATTTAGAACAAGGCACAAACAATAACACGGATAGTGCAAATGGTGGTACACCACAGGACACGAACACACAAGACCAACAAAATACGATTTTAGGCGGTAATGGCGGTGATACTAACACCGACCAACCTGCAGAACCTATTGTGTATGATTTCTCTACTGCATTTGAGGGTGGCGAAGTAGACCAAACCATCGCAGATGAGTTTTCAAAAATGCTAAATGGTGTAGGTGCTACGCAAGAGCAAGCATTAGAGATGGCTAAGTTTGGTAATCAATATGCAACTAACCTTGTAACGGCTTACGAAAACCAAAAGCAAGAAGCGCTCAACGCACAATACAAAGGGTATGCAGATAACGCTCGTGAGGTATTAGGTGCTAAATTCGATGCTACTGTTAGCCAAGCGGCCGCAGGTGTTGAAGCAGTAGAAAAGACTATTCCTAATATCCGTGAAATCCTAGCTGAAAATGGCTTGGGTAATCGTGTAGAAGTAATTCAACTATTCGCACATATCGCTGGTATGGCAAGCGAAGATAACAACGCAGGGAACGGACAAGGCGGTAGCACATACATTTCCGAAGAGGAACGTGCAAAAATGCTTTATCCATCTATGAAGTAGTGATTAATAAGAGGAGTAATAAATGGCTACAATTGGAATTATGAACCCAACACTTTTAGATGTGCAATCTCGATTAGATCCTAACAACGCAATTGCACAAATCATCGAAATGATGAACCAAACAAATGAAATCGTACAAGATATGACAATGGTTGAGGGTAACTTGCCTACAGGTCATAAAACAACTGTACGTACTGGCTTACCAGAAGCTACATGGCGCATGCTTAACTATGGTGTTAAACCAAGCAAATCCAAAACCAAACAAGTAACTGATACTTGCGGTATGTTGGAAGCATATGCTGAAATTGATAAATCCTTGGCAGATTTGAACGGCAATTCCGCTGCATTCCGCCTTTCCGAAGATTATGCTTTCCTTGAAGCAATGAACCAAGAATGGGCCTCTACATTATTCTATGGTGATGAAAATTCCCCAGAAAAATTCGTAGGCTTGGCAGCACGTTATAATGATAAATCCGCAGATAGCGGTAAAAACATTATCGATGCAGGCGGTACATCTAACCTTACATCTATCTATCTTGTAGTATGGGGTAAAAATACTGTACATGGTATCTATCCTAAAGGTTCTACTGGCGGTATCACTCATAAAGATTTAGGCGAACAAACATTGACAGATGCGGACGGCGGTCAATACCAAGGTTATCGCACACATTACAAACTCGATACAGGCTTAACTGTACGTGATTGGAGATATGTAGTACGTATCGCAAATATCGATGTTACTGCATTAACTAAAGATGCTAAGACTGGTGCTGACTTAATCAACTTGATGATTAAAGCGGAAGAACTCATCCCTAACATGGGTATGGGCCGTGCGGTATGGTATATGAACCCAACTGTACGTACATTCTTACGTATGCAAAAGAACGAAGCACACAAATATACTATTTCTGAAGATCAAGAAATGGGTCATACAGTGGTTCGTGCAAATGGTATTCCAGTACGCAAAACTGATGCGTTATTGTCTACTGAAGCACGTGTACAATAATAGGGGGTAACTACATGTATATCGATAAACAAAATACATTCTTTTACAAACAAGCAGTAACTGCTAATGTCAGCTCCGATGTTGTTATGAATGGTAACGGCGGTGATGCTGAAAAATCCTTGTGGCTTGTCATTCGCCTTGATAAAGATGTAACAGGTACACCATTGTTTAACTTGTACACATCTAATACTGAAAACATCGCCAATGCGGTATTGTTGCATGGTATTACATTATCAGCTAACGCTAAAGCAGGTACTAAAGTTGCGGTACGTTTGGCAAGTGGTGCTAAGAAATACTTAAAACTTAATGCCAATAACATGACTGCAGGTACAATCACTGCATTCTTAACACCAGATGTACGTTTAGTATAGGGGGTACATATGGAATATATCGTTAAGAAAAAGCTGTATCACAATACATTAGGATTACTTAATGAGGGTGAAACAGTAACATTCACAAAAGAAGAAGTAGCTGAATACGATAAAGATTACTTCAATGATTTGTTTGAAGCTGTAGGAGCAGAAGAAACCGAAGATGGCGAAGAAAAGCCAAAGACTAAATCTAAAGGCAAGAAATCGGAAGAAACTGCTGAATAACAGAATGAGGGGTGCGTATGCATCCCTCTTTTTTACTACAAGGGGGCAATATGACACCTACTGATATTTGCAACATGGCTTTGTCATTAATCAATGGCGGTAGGATATACGGCCTTGATGAAGAAACAGAAACGGCTAGACAATGCAGATTGCATTACGATGCGACACGCAAGATGCTACTTTCTCAATACGAATGGAATTTTGCACGTAAGCGTGAAGAGTGCGTACTATCTGAGCATAAACTAGCTGGCTATGAATTTGTTTATGCGTATCCTGAAAAGTGCATCCGCATCCTTGGGGTTATTCCTAAAGGGGAACGATTTAGAACGGATAGACAAAAAGAATATGATGTATTTACATTTGACGATAACACAAAGTACATAGTGAGTGATGTACCGCTTGCGTATATTGATTACGTGTACGATGTGCAAGATATAGATGTATTTAGTCCTGTATTCGTACAGGCCTTGAAATCTAAAATGGGGTCAGAATTAGCCATGCCATTAACTGGTAATAGCGGTTTATTCGACCAATGCTATAAACTCTATCAAGCAGCAACGCAAGAGGCCAAGAGTTTGAGCGCTAAAGAACGTAGGCAAGATATGCCATATATTTCTAACTATGTAAAAGCAAGGAGTTGGTAAATATGAAACCAATGTATATATCACAACTTGCATTTACAACAGGTGAGATTTCGCCTGATGTATCTAGGCGGTTTGACTTAGATCAGTTTAAAAGTGCGTTGCTATTAGCAGAAAATGCAGTCATTAGACCTTATGGCGCAGTAGCTAGACGGCAAGGTTCAGAATATATAGGGCAAGTTAAAAACAAGGATAAATCTACACGACTATTTGAATTTACGGCAGAAAAGAATAAATCGTTTCTACTTGAAATCGGAGAACAGTATATCCGAGTGTGGCGGAATGGTATCTATACAGGTATAGAACTAGAAACACCATTTGAAAGCGATGTAGTCGATAAATTGAACTGCATCCAAAGTGGTGATGTAATGTTTATTTGTAGTGGTAAATACCCTGTTAAAACGCTATCACGATATAGTGATACTGACTGGCGATTTGATACATACAAGTTATCAGAGCAACCATACGGCGAAGTCAACATTGACAAAGAAAGTACTGTAATCTTGAATGGCGATACATTAACCGCTACAAAAGATATATTCAATGCTGATATGGTTGGTTCAGTCATGCAGATTGAACATTTTGTTAAAGCAGTAAGCACCAGTAAAACTGACGAAGTAATACAACGTACTGAATATGTTACACGTGAAAGACACGGCGGATATAGTAGACTTGTTGGTGAGGATTACAATAATATCAATTACGATGTAGAACAATTTAGTGCTGATGAGGATTTATCATGGAAATTCACATCACATGGTACATGGAATGGTACAGTTAAAATCCAAATTAGCAATGACAATGGCACTACATGGAAAGATTACCGAGTGTACACATCTAACAACGATTACAATGTAACGGATACAGGCAAGGTTACACCTAGTGCTAAATTGAAAGTTGTATCTGATTTAAAAGGCGGTAGCGTTAATGTAGACCTATCATTCTTGCCACATTCTAATTATGGTGTAATTGAGATTAAAGAATTTGTTGATAGTAAGCACGTTAAAGTAAATGTATTGAATAGCGTTGTAGAAAATGAAGCTACCTCTAAATTTAGATTTGGACAATGGGGAAAAGGCCTTGGTTATCCTCGTGTATGTACGTTTTACCAAGACCGATTTATCCTAGCATCTAGTAATCAATATCCTAACTACATATGGTTTAGTCGCACAGGTGATTATTCCAACTTTGGTGTAGAAAAGGTAGGCGGTACGATTACAGATGATAGTGCAATCACACTACCTGTTATTAACCGCAAAATGTATGACATTAGACATTTGATACCTGCTAATGACTTATTGATTTTAACCAGTGGTAACGAATGGATTATAGATGGTTCAAAAACTATCACACCAACTAATTGCAATTTGCGTACACAAACCCAACGTGGTGCATCTGAATGTGAGCCACAATACATAGGGAATAGATGTGTGTACGTACAAGCTAGAGGGTGCGTAGTGCGTGATTTAGGTTACTCGTATGAAAGTGATAACTACACAGGGGCTGACTTAACTCTATTCGTTAAGCATCTGACAAAGTATCGTAATTTCATTACAAGCGCTTATGCACAAGATCCAGATAGTATCGTTTACTACGTTACCGATGATGGCAATATCGATTGTCTAACATACATTCCTGAACAAAAGGTGTATGCATGGTCGCACTTCACAACAAAAGGCAAATACAAATACGCTGAGAGTGTGGCTGAGGGCGAACAAGATAGTTTGTATGTAATCGTTGAGCGTGAATTCAAAAGCGGTACAGTGATGTGCATAGAACGATTTGAGCCAATGTATAACGCTGATAATAACAACGTGTACATGGATTGTTATATCAGACAAACTAGCACAGAGAATATCAGCACTATCACAGTACCTCATCTAATTGGTGAGGATGTACAAATCGTTGTAAATGGTAGGGAACGGCCAATTAAGGAAGTACCACCTACGGCAATTATCAATATCGATGGCAAGGCACAAAGCGTAGCCGTTGGTATTAACTACACTACACGATTACGTATTCCAAGTATTGAAATGCAAATACAAGATGGTACATTACAAGGCCGACAATTAACGATGAGTAGATTATCGATGAACATCTTAAATTCATTCGGTGGCAAAATCGGAAGAAACTTCAACCATATGGATGATATTTCATTACCGCCACTCAAATTATATAGCGGTGATAAGGTATGTATATTGCCAAAATTCGATGGAGTGTACTCAACCGATGCATCTGTATGTATTCTTCACGAAAAACCTTATCCATTTAACCTTTTAAGCGTTACAAGAGAGATAGAAATAGGTGGTGGTTTTCCAAATGTTACAGGACTTTGAGATTTGCCCTGTAAGGCACACTTCACTAATTCATGACTTATATATCAACTTACGAGCCATAGACACCTTAGAGGTCAATATAGCGAACCAAAATTTTCCGAATTATGGAAAAAATGATTTTGTGAGGGATATATGCAGTGATGATTATGAAAACCACATTGTAATTGAGAATGATGTACCATTAGCCGTATATGGTATCTCAAAAAAGCCAATCAACGGAATGTACTGCATTTATTTCTTGGGAAATAAGATACTGGATGCGAATTTGAAATTGCAAAAGGAATTTCTAAAACGAAGTAACGCAATCATAAAAGAGTGGTTATCCACTCACGAATGTTTATTCAATTTCATACATAAGAAAAATAACCGCTCGAAGCGATGGCTAACATCACTAGGGGCGGTTATTCATTCTGATATAACACATAACGGAATGGAACTATTTACATTGAGGAAGGGGGATGCGAATGTGTAATCCTATTGCATTGATGGCAGGTCAATTGGTTACTACATTATGGGGGCAACATCAACAAACTAAAGCACAAACTGCAATGTACAATGCACAGGCACAAGCAGCGGAAGCTAATGCACGTATATCTGATAGGAAACAACAGGATATTGCCAATCAAGCACTACAAGAGCGAGATAAGATGGACAATAAAATGCGGTTAATTGCAGGTCAGAATACGGCAGAAGCAGGCGCTACAGGGTTATCCATGAGTGGTACACCATTACAATTAATGGCTAGTAGCTACGATGAATACAACAAAGATATTAATAATTGGGAAACTAGCAAGAATAACAGTATCTACAATGAATATCTTAATGGGGTTAATTATCGTAATGAAGCTAGTAGTGCAAGAGCAGCTGCATCTAATGCTAAAACGCAAGGGCGATTGCAAATGCTTGGTACTATCTTGAGCGGTGCATCTAGTATATATGGGATGAAACAACAATATGCAGGTGGTAAATACACAACTCAATATGGCGGTGATGTAAATGGTGTAACAGAAAGACCAGTTAAAACAGTTAAGAAAGTTTGGACTTTTAACGGCAGGTAACTATGAAATTAGTTAATTATGAACAAAATGAAAGATTGAATACAGTTAATGGTGAGTTTAGACCAACAATCAATGCGGAAGCATATGGTGTTAACCAAAACGGAATTAACACATTTGCAAAAGCATTGGATGATGCATCTAAAACTTGGCTTGAAATCGATAAACAAAAAGATTATATCAATGCTACAAATGCTATTAATGAATTTAATCAAAAAGTAACTGAATTAAAATTTGATAAAGATAAAGGGTTAATGTACCAAAAAGGTATGAATGCACAAGGAATACTACCTACATACCTTGAAAGTACACAAAAATTCCAAAGCGAACTTGCTGCTAAATATAACTTACGTACAACTGATGCGGTAAACGCTTTCAATAAAGCGGTTGAAACATCAAAAACAAACGATTTAGATGGTATATCTAGGTACATGAGAGGTCAGTACGAGGATGCACTAAGCACTGCTACACAAAATCAAATCAATAACTTGAATAACAATCTGTTACAAACGAATGATGTTAATCAACAAATGAAAACATTAACATTAACAGGCGATTTAATAGAAGCAACTGGTAAGCAATTAGGGCTTGATGATGAACAAATAGCATCTAAAAAACAACAAAATTATGATCTTAATGCTAAAACCTTATTAGATAAAACTGTTGCTGATAATAATTCAGAAACATTGGATAAGCAGTTGACTGCATTAACTGGGCTTGCTAGTGAGAATGTATTAACACCATACAGGAAAATGTACCAACAAATGGGTATAAACAAAATCGCTAACAATGAAAATGATTTCGGCGCAATTCGATTGGCTGCAGGTGATGATGTAAATCGTGGTATGGACATTATGGGTTCACGCATACGTTCGCAAATGGAAGCCAAAAACAAGGAAGCCATGCAGTCAGGTATTGGTGCTAATCAACATTTATGGAAGCTAGCACAATATGCACATAATAAGTATGGTATCAATACAGAAATTGCATATAGGCAGTTGTATGCAGAGGGAACGCTTGGCGGTGAACTCAGTAGGCTGGCAAAAGAAAATCGTAACTATGCAGGATTAACTCAATCAGAACCTAATGGAGAAGAGAATAAACAACCAGATGGAACGAATTATTACAAAATGTATAATTCCGATGAAGAGTTTGTGGATGATTGGATTGAACACTATATTAAACCGAATGGCGCAGTCAACGCACAGAGCATAGATGAATACGCTGACAAGTTAAAAGCAGGTGGATATTATGGCGCAGATGCAGGCCATTATAAAGAATTAATGCGCAATGCACCTATGACTAAAGGCGGTCAACCTGTTTATTCGGAAGATCAGATTGAAAAGGCAGTCAAACAAGGCCGTGAAAATTATAAAGGCTGGTTGACAATGCAAATGAACATCGAAGCTAAGCAGGCTAAAGATAGAATTACGGCAGCTAAAATTGTATATAACCAATTAATAGCAAAAGGCGATTATGTAGGTGCATCATCTTACGCACACGCACAAGCAGCAGGCGCACAGACCGATATGGAAAAGGAAGCGTGGAGCGGTACAGAAGCATCAATGCGACCTAAACTTGATTCTATGTATGAAAAAGGCCTTAAACTGAATGCAAAACAAAAGTTTGAGTTGAAAAAATATGCTGAAACTCATACATACGAAGAAACACTAGCGCACGCACAGAGAGTGTACCCTGATAAAGTTGTTGATGATAGCTTTGATGAAGTGTTGCTCGAAGCGAACGATAACCGATTAAAGGCTAACAAAATTGATTTAACACCTTATGATAGCGAAATACAAAGTGCGTTGCCTGCTGACAAATCATTGCGTTCAAGTTTTGAATATGGTGTTAAACAAGAGATGTTAAGTCGTAAAGCTGACTTTGAAAGCAAACACGGCAGAGCGCCTACAGAAGCAGAAATGCATGATATATTTGAGGGCGCGTTGGCAACACAAACATTACGAAGTACGGAAAAACCATATTTCGGTGATGGTGATGATTATAGCGCACCTATTAGCGCAGCAAGCAACAGAGCGATGGGTATTGTGCATGTTGAACCTGTTGGTAACCATTATGTGCGTGTAACATATCAAGATGGCTCAACAAGAGATATTTACGAAAGCGTGTATAACAACATGCAAAGAAGATATAACGATAACGGAGATTAAAAATGGCTAAACAAACACTTGAACAAGAACGGCAAGAAGCACTAGCCGTGCAGAATGGTTATGTTAAAACATCACCATCTTTTAGTGCTAGTGCTGGTGTTCAGTCTAAGCCTACTGGCGGTTTTACAGAAGTAGGTAATGCGATAGGCGCAGGGATAGATACAACTGCACAAGTAGTTGATAATGCTATTAATGCGATTAAGGCTATTGCAAATACACCACGCACGATGGAAGAAACTAATGCTGATGGTACAACCACATATTACCCATTTGGTAAAGCGGACAATCCATATCAAGGGTTAGAACCATTAGGACAGTCATTACAAAAAGTACTTCCTACAAGTGTTGTTAGTAATACGGATAGATTATTTCTATACAATAATGATACCTTACGTTATAACGAAGCTATTAGAATGGGGAAAGTATTAGATATTGACCCTGATGTAATTATGCGTGGTGATGATAAAGCGTTTGAACGTGCTGATTATTTATCAAGACGAGTTGAGCGTGGCGCAGTATTACAAGATATATACGATGAATTTCCTGAGCTATATAAAGTAAAGTATGGTTCACAAGCGGAACAATTACAAGCCATCAACAATCTACAATCAATTCGTGCTACGAAATCTACGTTTGATGCAATTCAACAAGGTATTTGGTCTATGAACGATCAGATGAAGCTAGGCGATGTTGGCTTTGAATTGGCACATACAAAAGACCCAGAACGTATTAACGAATTAACATCAGAAATGGAACGCTTGCAAAATAATTTGCGCAACTACCGAACACCTGATGGAACAAATCCATTGCAAGAAGTATTAGGACAAACTGCATCACAAGCCTATATGATGGGTAAACAAGGTGGTACAGGTGCAATCGTAGGTGGTGCAATTGGTGCAGTAATTGGCGGTTTAAGTACTGATGGTATAGGTATAGGTGCAGGCGCAGCAACTGGTGCTAAATGGGGTGGCGGTGCTGATATGGCATACGAAATGTACAAAATGTCATTCGGCAACAAATACCTAGAACTCATCAATAAACGTGATGCAAATGGTAACAAAGTATACTCTAATGATGAAGCCTATAAATACGCTATGACATATGCTGCAGTTGACACTGGTATTGAAATGGCATCTACACGTTTCATGGTTAAAGGCATAGGTAAAGTAGCACCTAAAGCAGTTATGTCAAAAGTATTACAAGGTGCTACAAGTGATACAATCGCAACATTTAATAGGGGTATTGGCACTACTGTTGCACAAATGGCCAAAGCATCTGTTAAGGCTGGCGGTTCTGAATTAGTTGAAGAGGGCTTGCAAGACATTAACGAAAAATTCCAACATAACCTATACCGCAACAATAATGACCCTGAGGGAGTATATTCCATAGGTGATATGGCTGTAGGTGCAGGCGGTGCAATGCTACAAGCATTACCAGCCGTTATTGGTTTAGGCGCAATTGGTGGGGGTGTGAGTGGTATTCACACTATGAAAGCGTTCCACGAATTTCAAAAGCTAACACCAGAAGAACAACAACACGCAATCATGGCCGAGCAAAATCGAAATGGTAATGCTATCATGCAAGCATTGAAACAAGATGCATCGTCAAATAAAATGGCAAAAGAAAACCCTGAACTGTACGGAAAAATCGTACAAGCACAGGGCGATAATGTAGGTGTATCTACAGCGTATGTAAATGTCAACGAAATGGCAGAAACCGAAGAGGGTCAACAAGCCATTAAGAATATGATTGATAGTGGTTTGGTAACGCAAGATGAAGTATCTAAGAGCATTGAAGCTAATGCAGATATTCCTGTACCCATTGGGAAGTATGCACAGTTGAGCGGTGGCTTGACGGAAGAAACTGTAAAAGCACTAGAAGAAAGCACATACTTTACTCGTGGCGGTATGAGCATGAAAACCCTTGAACGTGCAAAAGCGGAAGTGGAAGCATTTAATAATAACCTAGTTGATGCAACAGAAAAGAAAGCTGAACGAGTTAAAGAAAGCATTATCCGTGATGAATTTGAAGATGCAAACGATGTAGATCGTGAAGTACTAGACCAAGTATTTGCTAATCCTACGCAGGTTAAACAAGCATACAATAACTTGTACAAAAACCTAGTGCAAGAGTATCGTGAGAACTACGCAAGCGACTTTGACAATATGGATACTGATATTAAAGAAGCTACGGCAAGCGGTGTAGAGCCACAATGGCTTACCGATTATAAGTCTAACAATGGCGGTAAAGCACCACGCACTAATGCAGAACGTAGACGTGCAGCGTACCATTCAAGCGTAGCAAAAGCACAAACTGCATTCGCTGATAATGCGGAAGCACTTAACCAAAGCAATATCCATCATGCTGATATGGAACATACGCTACAACAAATTGAAAGCCTTGAACGCTTGCACGATAAGATTTTTACATTAGCAGATAACGATATATCGTTACGGATGCAATTATCCAAGAGTGGCTATGAAGTGTACAACAAAGTTGTTAAAGCGATTGGTGAAAGTACCGATAGGAAACAACGTGAAACGGCAAAAGCTAATGCATTGTTAATGGCACAACATGCTGATGTAATGGCACAATATATGCGACAAATGGGCCGTGGTGGTTATACCGCTATGGATTATTTCCGTGATAGTGTGCGTATCAATATGAATGCTGTTTTAGAAAACCAAAAAGGGTATGCACAACAATTGGTAATGCATCAAAAATTACAAGCCGATATAACTCAATGGGGAAAAATATTAAACGATTTACAAAACGGAACGCTTAAACAAGGTGTAAATAAAATAATGTCAGCACCTTTAGTGTTTAGCACAATTAAAGATCCTGACTACAAATTTACAACTGGTGATGTTTATATAACAACGAAAATGCTTAATAAAGTATTTGCCACTAAGCATGCACATAAGTTTGACTTAAATGTTATGAAACAGTTACCTGGTGCGTTATCTAATCCGATTGCAATATTCAAAAACTTTGACCCTGTTGCTAATGCATCGGTAAAAGGTGAAATTGTGGCCGTTGTTGAATTAAGAGATACGCAAAATAACCTTGTTCATGTACCGTTGGTTTTTGATGTTCAAAGCGGAAGAAATAGCTATCAAACTAGGGTTAAAAGTATATTCCCTAGAGTTAATACTACATGGTACTCTAATGCGATAAATAATGGCGATTTGTTATATGTTAATACAAAAAAAATAAACCAACTAACAGTCAATAACGTCCAATCAAGCGGACAAATGAGTGTTAGTTGGTCTAATATTATTAATAGTATACCAAACGAAAATGATTTAGACAAGCTCCGAAAGAAACATAATTATCAATATTATCAATCCGCATGGCATGGTTCACCATATGATTTTGATGAATTTGATTTGGGTAGTATCGGTGGTGGTTTAGGAACGCAAGCATTTGGTTGGGGGTTATATTTTACTGAAAACAAAAATGTAGCTGAAAAATATAAAGTAGAGCGTAAATCTAAAAATAAATTTACTTTAAATGGTAATGATATACCAATTGAGTATGCTCCTGTTATAGAACAAATATTTGGTGGCATTAATGTAGAGAATAATAAAGAAAGCCTATTAAATCGGTTGGTTCTCAATAGAGATGCTGAACAAAGTAATTTAGATTTAGTTACTAAAAATCTGAATGAATTAGATGGTGTTTTAGATTTTATAACACAAAATAGTAAATTTGCTATTAATAAACTACCAACACTTGTTGATAATAAGTTTGAACGAATGGCAACTGTTATATTAAACGATGCTAAAACCAAAGCTAAATATGATAACAAACGAGTGAATAAAGAATACCTATTTGATGTTATTGAGGAGTTGCAGAACAGATACAAGAAACATTATATTTTTTATAATGATATCGTTTCTAAAATTTCATATCTAATTGATAATATTGATAGTTTTGAAGTAACTTCTGTTTACCAACCAACACTATATAATGTTGAAATTCCAGATACAGACACAATGTTAGATTACTCAAAACCAATTAACAAACAGTCGGAATATGTTTTAAACAAAATAAAACAATTAGATTCGACTGATATTAATAAAACTGGTAAGGAATTTTATAATGATTTGTCAGAACGTTTAGGTAGCGACAAAAACGCATCTCTTAAATTAAACGAGTTAGGTATAAAAGGGATTAAATACAAACATGGTCTTAGTCATAATTTTGTAGTGTTCGATGACAAGGCAATCAAAGTCATTGAAAAGTACAACCAATCTGTTAATGGCATGACCGAAATCATGAGTGATGGTGAACGTATTATCAGCATTTTCAAGACAGCTGATAGAAGTACATTCTTACATGAAATGGGCCATGTATTCTTTGATGACATTCAAAAACTAGCATCTATGGACAATGCACCTAAACAATTACTTGATGATTGGAATGTACTCAAAGAGTGGAGCGGTTGGGTTGATGGTGAAAACGTAGACAATACGAAAGCACATGAGAAATTTGCACGAGGTTGGGAAAGCTATTTACGAAGTGGTGAAGCACCAACAAAAGGCTTACAACGTGTATTCCGTCAATTCTCTAAATGGTTAACTCGTATTTATCGTAGTGTTCAACGATTAGGCGGTGAAGTACCATCTGACATTAAAGATATAATGGCACGCATGATAGCTACACAAGATGATATTGAAAACTACGCACACGAGCAAGCATTAGAGCAATTTGAGAATACAAAATTGTATCAACAGTTGAGCGAAACAGAACAGGCACGAGTGCAAGGGTACATTGCTGATATTAAAGAAAAAGCAAAAGAACGTGTAATGCGTAAGTACATGAAAGAGTTGGACAATCGGCCTATTAAAGAATGGGAAGATGTAAAAGACGATGTACAAGTTGCAATCGAAAAGCGTTTAATCGAAGAATATCCTATCTATAAAGAACATCAACGATACATGGTATTTGGTGCGGATGCATTGAAAGCTACGCAATACCAAACTATTGAGGGGTTAGAAAAAGCGGAACGTGAGGAAGCTGACAGTACTTACGATGAAGCAGTAGAGCAGGAAATGGAAAACGCTAGAAATGAGTTTGTTAATGATCCGAATGCAGGCAAATCTAATCAAGAAATAGCCGAAGAAATGCTACTATCCAATCAAGGACAAATGGAACTTACTCAAGAGGAAGCACGCTTGATTAAGGCCCATACCAACAAAGACCTTGCTAGGAACTGGGAACTACTAAGCAAATTACAAAAGCTAGACACTAACAGTGAAAATCTTGATGAAGAATTGAAACCAATTGAACAAGAATTGACGAAAGCTGAACGCATCAAGAAAGACAATGCAAGGGTAGCACAGGAATTAGGCAGTGTATCTAAAGAACTTGATACTGCACAAGAACGCATTGAAAAGCTAAAAGCACAGTTACAAGAACGCATTGATGCGGTGCGTGCAATTCGTGATGGTGGATTTGGTACTATTCCAAAATACATGGAACGTGCAAAAAGAGAATTAGGTGATTTGACCTTATCTCAAGCTAGCCAGTACAAGAAATACCAAAATCAAGCAGTACGAGATGGCAAGAAAGCAGATAGTGCATTGGCTACTGGTAAAGTAGATGAAGCATTACAAGCTAAACAATCTCAAATGCTAAACCAAGCAAGAGCAAGAGTAGCGTTTGAAAATTCAAAAGCTATTAAGAAATTACGTGTTAAATTGTTAGACCAATTAAACCGCATGACACGTAGTCAAAACCCTATCATGATTGAACCTAATATGCGTTATTTTTACACACACATGGCATACCAAATGGGGTTGACTAAGTACGATGGACTGCAATCTGTTAATGGGTTCGATATGATGGCCGTGATTAAAGCACTCGATGCAGATGCTGACATCATGGGTGATAAAGAAGCGACTGTACAACTTGAACCATGGATATACGAAATGTTCGATGCTAAATCACCTAGAACGTTTAGTACTCTTAAAATGAGCGAACTCGAACAGTTAGAGGAACTCATGACAGGTATGTACAAAAGCGGTAGAACTCAATATGAGGGGAGTACACTAATCGATGAAAAAGGAAATAACGTTACATTTGATGAAGCTATATTCCAAATCATTGATAAGGCAACTGAAACATTTGGTAGAGATAATGGGAATGTATTCAATGAGTTAAATAACCGCAGCCGTGCAGATGCATTGTCTAATACATTGAATAACTTTAACTTGTCATTATTGAAAGCAGAAACATTCTTACGCAGATTAGACGGCGGAAAGAATGGCCCTGCAGTTAGATATATTTACGAGCCAATTAATAAAGCTACTCAGAAATTTAACGAGTACAAAGAAAAATCCATGTATAGATTGGCCAGAGATGTAAAAGCAGTATATTCCAAGAAACAACTATTTGATGTTCGCAATGATCATTTCTATAATGTAGGCGAATTGCGCAATGTTACCAAAGAGCAAATCATCATGCTTGCCTTAAACTGGGGAACAGAAAAGAATAGACAACGTGCATTGGAAACTATCCAAAGTAATGAAGTAGAAATGGAACGAGCGTTCCAAGAATACATGACCGATAAGGACTGGGAATTTGTTATCCGCACATGGGAACATATCAATTCATTCTATGAAGAGCGTAGTAAGGTACAAGAGGAATTGTATGGTAATCCTTTGAAGAAAGAAAAAGGGATTACATTCACAATTGGCGGTAGAGAAATTCAAGGTCAATATTTCCCTATTGTGTACAATCCTAAAGTAAGTGCTAAAGTATCTGATTTCCAAACAGAGGATATAGCCAAAACTATGATTGCTAGTAATGCAATCTTTGGTACAGGTATGGGTGCTACTAAATCACGTTTGGATGTAGTCAAAGGCAAGTCCTTGATGCTTGATTTTGATGTTATCCCTAATGCGATTACAGAGGCTATTAATCACGTTACCATGCGAAAGGCAGTAACAGATGTAAATAAGCTAGTCGGTAATAGCCGTTTCCAAGAGTACATCGTTGATAAATTTGGTATGGAAACCTATCAATTCTTGCGTACATGGGTTAGAGATAACTGGAAAGATGAAGCAGCGAAACTTGATGCATGGGGTAGATTGGTTATGACACTCAAGAAAAATACCTCTACCGCAGTTATGGCTGGCCGTGTATCCGTAGCATTACAAAATGCGTTGAACATTCCTGTTGCCATGTATCGTATTGGTGTAGGAAATACACTCAAAGCAATTAGTGATGCAGGTATTGGGTTCTATGGTGTAGGTACAGCCAAGTACAACGCAACACGTGATTTTGTATTAGGACAATCAATCTTTATGCGTGAGCGTGTTCAAACACTAGATAAGGACTTGAAGCAAGGGTTATCCATTGAGGGTAAAGGTTTACGCATTGGTGATACTAACATAGGCGGTTATAAAGCTGAACAACTAGCTAATATCCGTGATGATATTAACCAAATGGGGTTCAGGCTTTTAACAGAAACTGATTTTGCCTTGTCAATTCCTATATGGAAATTCGCATACGATAACAAAGTACTAGAATTACAAAGTGTTGAGGGAGTAACACCAGAGTTTGTAGAACAAGAAGCTATTAGTGCTGGTGATAGAGCCGTAAGGGATATATTCGGTAGCGGTGATACAAAAGACAGCGCAGGCATCCAACGTTCAAGAAATGCACTCACTCAACTATTCGTACCATTCTATTCTTACGCTAATACTTTGTACAATATAATCGCTGAGGGTAACTATGCACGGAAAGACCAAGGCAACTACGGACAATTCGTGCGTATGCTATGGTGGACTTTGACCGCACAAGCCCTCGGTATGATGGTATACAAAGCCATGACAAATGGAGATGATGACAGCCCTGAAGATTTGGCGAAATCCTTTGGGGAAGAGTTGGTATCACAAGCTACTATGGGTGTACCTATTGTGCGTGATATTTCCAACATGGCTATGAAATACATTCTGGGTGAAAAGGTATTCAATAAAGGGAATACAGTAATGGCCGCATCAATCGTTGAAAAACTATATGATGTAGGCAGTGCAATTGTATCGCCTAATAAAGGTGCTATGGATGTAGGTAGAAGCCTATCACAAGTATCTAACCGAATTACAGGGTTCAGTGATACTGTAACAGATGGACTATGGACATTAGCTAAATTCGCACTAACGGACACGGATGCAAAACTAGAAGATGTTGTTATGGCTATCATGTTTGATAGACGATTGAAAGATAAAAAATCTAAGAAGAAAGACAAACATTAATAAATAAGGACTACTCAATAATGGGTAGTCCTGTTTAATTAGAAAGGGGAAACAAATATGATACCAGAGGTCAATAAACCTAGTGTAGTTTATCAATGTGATGGAGCAAATAAGAAATGGATATGGCCGTATGACTTTTACATGATTGAAGATATAACCTTAATCATGGTTGATGCAGATGGTACGGAAAGCGTACAAACAGGCAATATCGATTATGACAAAGAAAACAAAACTTTAACATATCCTGCTGATGGTGATCCATTAGACAATACGCACAAGATTATTCTTGAACGTAGAACACCAATTAAACAAGATACAGACTTACCCGATGAGTATCCTTTCCAAAATATCGAACACATGACAGATAAGGTAACATTGATATTGCAAGAAATGCAGGAGAAGATGAACCGAGCCTTATTAATTCGTGTAGGTAGTGATGAGGATGCAACAACAGTTGCTCGTAAGATTGTAGATACATCAACAAAGGCAGCAAATGATGCTATTGATGCGTATACAAAAATCAAAGCAGAAAGCGATGCTATCAATGCTAATGCAGAAACAATTAAAACGCTAGGCGGTGAAATTACAGAATTAAGCCGTACAGTTGATGATAAACTAGCGACTAGCAATACCGCACTCGATGCATCTAGTGTTAATGTAACAAAAGCAGAAAAGCTAGTGGCAGATGCAAAAGCGTATGCAGGACAAACAACTGTTGATAAGCGTGATATTAATGAGTTGGTGGGCCAAGCACGCACGTTGAAAACTGACATCGATAATAAACAAACATCGATTTCAAGTAACGCTATTAAGGCATCTGATGCGGCAAAACGTGCAGAAGTCGCAGCGAATAAAGCGGAACAAATCGCCTTGCCTAATGGCGGTGGTTTGATTACCAAGACCGAAGTCGATACAAAGTTTATTCCTAAAGATAGCCTATATGGCATCGTATCTGTCAAAGACTTTGGTGCGGTCGGTGATGGTGTAGCTGATGATACGGCAGCATTCAAACGTGCTAATGACAATTTGAAAAACAAAATATTGTTAATCCCTAATGGCATCTACAAAGTGAATGAACATGTTTCATTTGATACTGTTGATAGTGTAATGGATATGGGTACATACAATAACATTAAGCCGTTCTATCCTACCGAAACACCGATGTTAAAAGGTGCATCTAATATCGCATTTGTTAAAAATATCCAATATGGCGATGAGGTTAACCAATGTCAAGGCTTTACCTACAACGATAAAAAGAATGTATTTGTACTAGCATGTATCAATGGTGATGGTACAAAACAAAACTTGTACGAACTCAATCCAGATACATTTGAAATCGTAGGTACATATAAATTTAGCGACCCTGACAAAATGGGCCATTGTAACACTATGTGCTACAACAAATATACAAATAAGATTTACCTTGCTAATGGCTTAAAGAATGGTAATAACTTATCTGTATTTAATGCGGATACAATGACATTTGAAAAGACCATCACATTGAATGAGCGTGTATTTAATATTGGATATGATCCTATCACACGAACTTATGTAAGTATCGTACCGATTAGCGGTCAACAACGCTTACGTGAAGTCAACTTGTACAATGATGATTTCAAGAAAATGAAAACGTATCAAATTGATTACCAATACGATGATTTCAACAACAATGGGGCATTAATGCTTAACGGATGCATAATGAGTGCAACGCTCGGTAGTTTGGTAGAATGTACACCATTCGGAACAGTTAAACAGATTATTGAAATCAATAGAACTAATGAAATTGAAGATATAGCATATTGTAATGGCAAATTCTATTTTGCGGTGTTAACAGAAAAGCCTAGTAAACGGCATCAAGTCGATATTTATGTAGGAAATCCAAACCGAGATTATCAAAATTCCATCAATACTGCACGATTGGCAAGCCTAGACTATTTAAAACTCACAGGCGGTAATGTAAGCGGTTCTATTGTGCTTAATAACAATACATTGTTAGAGGGCAAGAAAACAGACGGACATGGTGTGCGTATCGGCAAAGTATCTACATCTGATGCGGTGGAATTGGGAGACCCTAGCGTTCCTGTATATTTAACTGGTACTACATTAAAACACTATGACGGCACAGATAGTAGCACAGTATTAACTACTAAACATTATGATAAGGCTATTTATAGCAAGACTAAAGCGGACGAAGTATTCGTTAAAAAAGATGATGCAGGTTCATTTGGTTTTCCTTATTCTAAATTAGATACCGCAACAGATTGGAATACACTTACAACGCAAGGGTGCTACGAAATCAATTTCGATGGTGGTGCTAATAATCCACCGCGTTCGCATAAGCAAGGTATGTTAATTGTCTTTAATTTTGGCAATGGTAAATTAATCGACCACACATTGCACACATTAAATGGTGAAACATATCATCGTACTTTCATGGCTAATAAATGGGGTAGCTGGGGAAGAGTACAAACATCATTAAATAGCCGTGTTCAATTGTGGAGTAACAAAGGTACAATTGAGGTGGGTATAAATGGCTAATATTACGATAAGCGGTGCTAGTACAGGTTCATTTAATATGACAGATGAGATCCGTGATATAGGGAATAGTAAATATTTAAAAGTTGCGATGAGTGATAAGTCTTATTACGCTAGGTTATCTACAGAAAAGCCAGCTGATAATAATATGTTTGTTATTGTTGAAAACAATAAGTATTATGTACAGCAAAATCATATATTGTTTGAGCCAATATATTATGAACATGATTACAGTAACTTTGAACAACGATTTACTGTATGGCTACCAAAAGGTAGGTATTTGGTTGAATTTAATACCACAAATACAACAACAGATACTTTCACAATACCAAGTGGCATAGATGCAACAATTGTATATAGCTACAAAAAAGGAGTCGGTGCTACCTTATCAATAACAAGTGAGGGTTGGAGAATATTTAATAAAAGTAGAGAAACAGGGAGAAATCGAACTTGGTTTAAATTATCAAGACAGGGAGATTAGTATGATAGAAATCTTTATTCCGATATTTAACGAGGTGTTTAACGTGAGTGAGGCGGTACGCATATCATTGGCTATATTCACAACAGTTATTCTTGTGTTTATAGATACAGTTTTACGAGTATTAGTGGAAGCAAGGAATTACAACCTAGCAACCAATAGAGAAGTTACAATCAAAAATACTATACTAGCTATCCTATGGAGAGGGTGGGCGGTAGTAGAAATTAACGGAAAACCTAAACGATTTTTAGTATCTGGAAAGCTACGAGCGGATATGACTAAGAAATTAGTCAAATCCTATCCGTGGCTTTTTTTGTTAGCGTTTATTCTATTAACATTGCCTGATGTAGTAGTACCTGTATTAGGCCGTGTTGATGTATTCCTATGCACATTGTTGTATTTGATACCTATATTTATCGAATTGGCATCGTGCGTAGAAAACATGATAGAACTCGAATTAGTAGAAACGAGGTGGTTTAAACGTGCGATAGGACTATTTAAACAAGTGATTGATTTCGTTAAATCGGTAAAGGAAGCGATTAAATGAAGATTAACTATGAAGATATGATTACGCTGATTGCCTTGGCTAGTGCGTTAATCATGACTATCTATCTTGAACAAAAAGATTTGGCAAGCGTGATAGTCGGTGTATTGGGCGGTTATATCGGTGCAACTGGCGGTGTTAAGCGTTCCCAGTACTTAAATAATGGGGGTAGTGTTAATGAAAAAAAGGAGTGCGAAAAATGAACGAATTAGGGAGTTTAAGTGCAGTATATGAGAGTAATGGCGACCCTGCTTGTGTATCAAGTGGGGTTAATGATGCAGGCGGTATTTCCTATGGTACATATCAATTAGCTAGTAATTGCGGTAGCGTTGATGAATTTCTAGGTTGGGGATTACGGCAAGGCGGATTTTATACAGACTACGCAAGAGTATTGGTTGATAGTGGGGAAATCAATAGTGATGAGTTTATCGACCAATGGAAAGAACTCGGTGCTATTGATAGACAAGGATTTGCACAGATGCAACATGACTACATCAAGGCTAAATACTATGATGTAGCATGTAAGTTGTTGCAAGATAACCTGTTCCATGTGGATAAACACTCCGACACATTGAAAGATGTGATATGGAGTAGAACAGTACAATATGGCGTAGGTAATATCATTGATATGTTCCACGATGCACTAAAACTAATGGAAAAGGCCTTGAATTTAGAATTGCCTAATCTATCCTACGTTGATGATAAACGCTTTGACTATGACATCATCGCTTGTATCTATGATGTATGCATGAGTACAGAATGGAATAATAGTGCGTTACGTGATAACTTAAATGAACGTTTCGCCGATGAAAAATTTAGAGCGTTGGAAATGCTACAAAATGAATTAAACGAGGTGTAAGCCATGTTAATTAGTGAGTTGGTACAAACTATCAAGGAACACTACAAAATAGCCATAGCGATTGCCCTATGCGTTTTTATCGCTATTGTAGGTGTGCTGATATATCATTACAAACAAAAAGAATTAGAAAAGCCTGTTATTGTTACACAAGAGCAGGCTAAATCACCTCAAGAATTGTCAAAAGCAATTCATGTTACTGAACAAGAAGCACAGGAAGTTATTTCTAAAAAAGAAAGAACTCAGCCGATAGCGACGTATTACACACAAGCACCGACAGTTGGAGTTGCAGCAGAACAGGTAAAACAAGATATTGCACATAGCAATCCTAATGTACCTAAAGCCGTTACTGAAAAATCTGATAGAACCGCAGTAGTTGCTAATACAGATGAACAAAAAGTCGATGTTTACAAAATCAATCTAAACAAAGGGCACAAGATAAAAGCTGGTGTTACCTTGATAGATAAACGAGCCTTTGAAACTATAGGCTATCAAGCAGGTAAATTTGAAGTGTTGACACATTTCAATGGACAACATTTAGAGGGCGGTAGTGTACTTTACACAGTAAAGGAATGGTGATCTAAATATCTCCGAGTTGCACGGATTGCAACAATCAACTGTTAATTGACAGTTGGAAAGCATTACTTTATAACTGAAAGGAATAACACAATGGCACAAGTATTTACATTTGAAGGAAAAACACATCAATTCGCAGAAGATATTGAACCAAACAAAGAGGGGTTATATATGGCCACTTTGAAAGACGGCGATAACGTAACGTGTGAGATGTGGTTTGTAAACGGCGAACTACACCGATTAATTGAATTAGACTAAACGTATTAGAGGGTAGCTTAATTGCTACCCTCTTTTTTTGTTTCGTCAAATATTCGTCAAATTCTAATTGTAAAATGTGGTAAAATATGAGAAGTAATATTTACCGCAACTAAGATTAATTGCAAGTATAATAATAATTGTGAAATAATTGATAATCCATAGTGAATTGGAGTATAATATATTGATATGTTATGACCATGGAGGAGAAAAACATGAAACGGGTTTTAGTATCCGTAAAAAGTGTACAACGAGACATAGATGGACAGGATACCGTGGTAGAATTGATTTCGCCAGGTACTTCGCATGAAAAGAACGGAGTCCAATATATTCGCTATGAAGAATCGAGCGTAACAGGTCTTGAAGGGGTTAAGACGACCATCAAGATTTATGAAGATTCTATTGTTCTTTTGCGAACTGGTGCGGTTAATATGCGGCATCAATACATTCGCGGCGAGGAACGCCAGTCCACATATGAAACGCCATTAGGCGATCTTCACATGGCCGTAAAAACACATGAATTAACAGTAGACTTTCACAATGGAACGGGTCGTGTTCATCTTGGATACGATATTTCCATAGAAGGTGAATGGCAATTTTATAATCAGTTAGATATAGACGTGCGGGAGGATACAGAGCATGGAAATGAAGGAAATCCTGAAATCGGGGATTGAGCAGGCATTACAAGAAACGATTAAGAGTGGTGGCTTACCAGCTGGGGAATATCCAGAAATCGTTCTCGAAGTGCCACCTCAAAAGGAGTTCGGCGATTTTTCTACGAACATTGCGATGCAATCCGCTCGTGTTGCTCGTCAAAACCCTCGTGCTATTGCAGAGGCTTTGATTAGCCATATGAATTTTGATTGGCTTGAACGTGCTGAGGTAGCTGGTGCAGGTTTTATCAATTTCTTCTTAAAATCCGATATGGTGTACGATACGTTGAAAGCTATCTTGAATGCTGGTGACCAATACGGCGTTCAACCATTGCGCGCGCGCGATACGATTCAAGTAGAATACGTAAGTGCGAATCCAACAGGTCCACTGCACGTAGGTCATGGTCGTGGTGCTGCGTATGGTAGTGCCCTTGTAAATTTGTTGCGTGCTGCAGGGTACAATGTACAATCTGAGTACTACATCAATGATGCGGGTAATCAAATTGATAATATGGCGATTTCCATCGAGTACCGTTTCCAAGAATTGCAAGGCGCTACATTGGTATTCCCGCCTAAACGCAATGAAGATGGTTCCATGCCAGAATTCGATGTTCCAGAAGGGGCTCTCGTGTTCCCTGAAAATGGTTACCGTGGACCAGATATTATTGAAACTGCGAAAGCGATTGCAGAACGCGAAGGCTTTGATACATTAAATGCTATGAACGAAGCAGATCGTATTGCTTTATTCAAAGAAGAGGGCTTGAAAGAAAAATTAGCTCGCTTAGAAGAAACATTACGCAATTTCCGCGTTACCTTTGATAATTGGTTCTCTGAACGTACTGTTCATGAAACAGAAGAAATTCACTATTCCGTAGAGGCTTTGAAAGCCCTTGGCAAAGTGTATGAAAAGAATGGCGCGTTGTGGTTGAAATCTACTGATTACGGCGATGATAAAGATCGCGTTGTCATCCGTGACAATGGTGTGCCTACGTATTTAGCGGCAGATATTGCATACCATCGTAATAAATATGACCGTGGTTTTAAAGAAATGATTGATATCTGGGGCGCTGACCATCATGGTTATGTGTGTCGTGTAAAAGCGGCTATGGCAGCCTTTGGTTATGACCCAGATAAACTAACAGTATTGTTGTTACAAATGGTAGCGTTATTTCGCGATGGACAACTCGTTAAATTATCTAAACGTAGTGGCGATAGCGTTACATTAGATGAATTGATTGAAGAGGTTGGCGTAGATGCATCTCGTTACTTCTTCTTGATGCGTTCTCTAGATAGTCAACTTGATTTCGATATTAACTTGGCAAAATCTCGTAGCAATGATAATCCTGTGTATTATATCCAATATGCTCATGCCCGTATTCACAGTATTTATAACCAAGTGCGTGAAGCAGGCATTGCATTTGGTGATTATAGTGAAACTGATTTCACAACGCTTACAAGTGAAATGGAATTAGAATTAATTAAAAAATTAGCTGAATATCCAGAAGAGGTTGTTCAATCTGCCGAACATCGTGCACCTCATCGTATTGCTCGTTACTTATACGATTTGGCAAGTATGTTCCACTCCTTCTATCGTCAAGGTCGTATCATTGGCGTAGATCCAACATTGCAACAAGCTCGTCTTGGGTTAATCACAGCGATTGCCCTTGTACTTCGTCAAGGCTTGGGTATTTTAGGTATTTCCGCTCCGGAAAAAATGTAGTAGGTGGGAGGCATCATGGCAACTAAGTATATTTTCGTAACAGGCGGCGTAGTTTCTTCCTTGGGAAAAGGGATTACAGCTGCATCTTTGGGCCGCTTATTGAAAAACCGTGGTTTTAACGTAACCATTCAAAAATTTGACCCATATATCAATATCGACCCTGGTACAATGAGTCCTTACCAACATGGCGAAGTATTCGTAACCGATGATGGTGCTGAAACAGACTTGGACTTGGGCCACTATGAACGCTTTATCGATATTAATCTTAGCAAACGTTCCAATATTACTGCTGGTAAGGTATATTGGTCTGTTATCAATAAGGAACGTAAGGGTGACTATTTAGGTAGCACTGTTCAAGTTATTCCTCATGTAACAAATGAAATTAAACAAAACGTATACCGCGTAGGTAAAGAAGATAATGCCGATGTAGTTATCACTGAAATCGGTGGTACTGTTGGCGATATTGAAAGCTTGCCATTCATGGAAGCGATTCGCCAAGTCAAAAAAGATGTAGGTCGTAACGATGTATTGTATATTCACGTTACATTGGTACCGTACATCAATGCAGCAGGTGAATTAAAAACAAAACCTACCCAACATAGCGTAAAAGAATTGCGCGGTATTGGTATTCAACCAGACATCTTGGTATGCCGTAGTGAAAAACACATTTCCGACGAAATGAAAGAAAAATTGGCATTGTTCTGTGACGTAGAACCAGCCGCTGTAATTGAAAACCAAACTTGTGACTCCATTTATGAAGTACCATTGATGATGCAAGATCAAGGTCTTGATGATATTGTTATCAAGAAATTGGGCCTAGAAGAACGTCCTTGTGATATGACTGCATGGAAAGAAATGGTTCATAAAATCTTGAACCCTAGCAAAGACATTACTGTAGCTATCGTAGGTAAATATGTAGCATTACATGATGCATACCTTTCCGTAGCAGAAGCATTGAGCCACGCTGGTATCGAAACTGATACTAAGGTGAACATTCGCTGGATTGATTCTGAAGAACTCGATGATATTTCCGTAGATCCTAAAGAAGTGTTTGAAGGTATTGATGGTATCGTAGTTCCTGGTGGTTTTGGTTCTCGTGGCGTAGAAGGTAAAATCCGTACAATCAATTATGCTCGTGAGAACAAGATTCCATTCCTCGGTTTATGCCTTGGTATGCAATCTGCTGTTATGGAATTTGCTCGTAATGTATGTGCCATGGAAGGTGCTACATCTAGCGAATTTGATGAAGATGCAAAATACAAAGTTATCGACTTGATGAGTGATCAAGTGGATGTAGATAAAAAAGGTGGCACAATGCGCCTTGGCATCTATCCATGTAAATTAGAAGCGGGTACAAAAGCGCGTGAAGTATATGGCGAAGACCTTGTATACGAACGTCATCGTCATCGTTATGAATTCAACAATGAATATCGTCAACAATTGAGTGATGCAGGCCTTGTTATTTCTGGTACATCTCCAGATGGTCGTCTTGTTGAAAGCATCGAAGTTAAGGGTCATCCATTCTTCGTAGGTACACAAGCACATCCAGAATTAAAATCTCGTCCAAACAATGCTCATCCATTATTCCGTGGATTTGTAGATGCGATTTTGGAACTTAAAAAGTAGAGAATAGAAATGGGATCCATTTTATCTATTATAGGTATCTTTATATTAGCTGCACTTAAATTAGAGCAGTTCGTATATGGTAAATCGGGGAAACAACAGTCTACAACTGGACATGTGACGCGGCGTGGTATTGCTAATATAGCAGGACTTATTGCTTTTGATTACGCTATAAGTAGTAAGTCCGTTGTGGTACGTAAAAAGAAGGAAGATACTCAGAAATGAGTATCTTCCTTCTTTTTTTGCTGTATCGAAAAAACTTGCAAAAATATATCGATAAATTTAAAAATAATGCTTGCTATTTTAAATGATTAGTGTTATTATATAGACAAAGATAGATATAGATTTGATGTAGGTACATCAATAGAACATATAGTAATCGTTATTTAGAAATATAAAGGAGGACACAATGTCTATTATTGGTAAGAAACTCCCTGAATTTACACTTGATGCTTTCAAGAAACCTGAATTGGTAAAAGTAAGCACTGCAGACGTATTAGGTAAATGGTCTGTATTCGTATTCTATCCAGCAGATTTCACATTTGTATGCCCTACAGAATTGGAAGACGTACAAGAATCTTATGCTGAATTGAAAGAATTAGGTTGCGAAGTTTACTCCGTATCCACTGATTCTGAATATGTTCACAAAGCATGGTCCGATGCTTCTCCAAGCATCAATAAAATCGAATACTACATGCTAGCTGATAAGAAACATGAATTAGCTGATTTCTTCGATGTATTCGATCCTGAATCTGCTATGGCATACCGCGGTACATTCGTAATTGACCCAGAAGGCATTATTCGCACAGCGGAAATTCACGATATGGGTATTGGCCGTTCTGCAGAAGAACTTGTTCGTAAAGTACAAGCTGCTCAATTTGTAGCTAAACATGGCGACCAAGTGTGCCCTGCACGTTGGAAACCAGGTAAAGATACATTAACACCAGGTCTTGACCTAGTAGGTAAAATCTAAGACTACTAGATAGACCAACAACCTCTTCAAATGACAACATTTGGGCACGGATCGTATCTCCAACGATACCGGTAAGCCCCATTACATGGTGAAACACTCTCCAATTCACTAATGTAAACCTCATATAACAAACTACAAACTATACGCAAAAAGACCAGCCTTTGGGCTGGTCTTTTTGTCGCAGTGTATCCAATTAGTATAGGTAAATACTGTTATTCGTAAAACCTTTTGACAAAGTAGGAAATAAACTCTTGCATTTTTACAGTTAGTATTCTATAATGAAATTAATTCCTAGCGATGCACAAGGTTTTATACATTCGCATAGGAGGTATATAAAATGTTTGTTCAAGGGACGCTAGCTTTTAAAAAGGAAGGCAATATACATGAGAATTTCTACAAAAGGAAGATATGCTTTGATGGTTCTCATCGATCTAGCTGAGCAAGGTCAGGGAAAACCAGTGTCATTACGTTCTGTTGCAGAACGACAAGGCATATCTGAGAAATATTTAGAAGGTATTGTGGCTCGATTAGGAGCGGCCAGTTTAGTTGATAGCATTCGTGGTAAATACGGCGGCTATCGTTTATCTAAAAAAACTAGTGAATATACAATCATTGAAATTTTGATGGCTACAGAGGAATCAATGGCTATTATTTCATCTCTAGATGAAGGTGTATCTACGGATGATGTCATTAATGAACGCACCGTTGGATTCTGGGCGGGGTTACAAAATTACATTCACGATTATCTAGAAAGTGTGACCTTACAAGACGTTATTGATGGTACATACGCAAAACTAGATACAAAATATGATAATTGGGATGGCTCTATTTAAGAGACACATAATTATATATTACATACCATTTATAGTATCCATAATATCCGAATATAAGGAGTGTTGATTATGTCTAAAATTGCAAAATCTTTTGTTGAATTAATTGGTAAAACACCATTGTTGGCAGCTACTCGTTTTGGTGAAAGCGTAGGTGCTGATGCTAATATTTTAGCTAAACTTGAATACTTTAACCCAGGTGGTTCCGTAAAGGATCGTATCGCTGCTGCTATCATTCAAGCTGCTGTTGCATCTGGTGAATTACAACCAGGCGGTACTATCGTAGAAGCTACATCTGGTAATACAGGTATTGGTTTATCCGCTGTAGGCGCTGCGCTTGGTTATAAGGTTGTTATCGTAATGCCTGAAACAATGTCTATCGAACGCCGTAAATTAATGCTTGGCTATGGTGCACAACTCGTGTTAACTGATGGTGCACTTGGTATGAAAGGCGCGATTGCAAAGGCAAAAGAAATCGTAACAGCTACTGCTGGTGCTGTAGAAGCAGGCCAATTCGTAAACCAAGCTAATCCTACAATTCACTATAAAACTACAGGCCCTGAAATCTGGGGTGACACAGATGGTGCTGTAGATATCTTCGTAGCTGGTGTTGGTACAGGTGGTACATTAACTGGTACAGGTCGTTTCTTGAAAGAACAAAATCCTAATGTTAAGGTTGTAGCTGTAGAACCTAAAGACTCTGCTGTATTATCTAACGGTAAACCAGGTCCTCATAAGATCCAAGGTTTAGGTGCAGGTTTTATTCCTGAAACATTGGATACTAAAATTTATGATGAAGTTATTCAAGTTGCTAACGAAGATGCTTTTAAATCAGCACAAGACTTTGGTCATACACAAGGTATCTTGGTAGGTATTTCCTCCGGTGCTGCATTGTGGGCCGCAGCAGAATTGGCAAAACGCCCTGAAAACAAAGGTAAGAATATCGTAGTTATTCTTCCAGATACAGGTGAACGTTACTTGTCTACTGCTTTATTCCCTGAAGATTAATAACATTTTAATATAATACTAGTAATAAAGGCGTCCTACTTGTTTAGGACGCCTTTGTTGTCGATATAAGATAAAAATAACAAACAAGTCTGTAATAGCATCATGTATGGAGGCTATTACAGACTTGTTACGTTATGGGATAAGTTTATAATCGAGATAGATTATCTACCGTTTTTTACAATAGAATCCATCCAGTTGAATAAATCTTGTAAATCGTAATCGCCAGCGTGATCCACACCAAATGGTGTAGCCATGTCTACACTATATCCTAGATTTTGTGCACGAGTGCCTACGATTAATGGGATGGCAACAGATGTATTGCTATCTGCTGTACCATAGCGAATTCGATAATATTTAGCGTTTGTTGCACTAGGAGAACCAAGATAGTTCATAGGGTTCATCATAGTAACGATTTTAGCGTTTTCTACATATACATCATTATTAGTCGTTGTATCATGTAGTGCCGCTGTAATCGTGAAGTGATTAGTATCGCTAGTGCTTGTACCGAATAGGCTGTTTTCACCAGAATCATTAGATCTAGAGTCAAATGCACCTGGTGCCTTAGAACGACTAGTAAAGCTATTATAAGCGTCCCAATCAATATCTTTCACCAGACCTGTATTTTTATCTAATATTAAGAAAGAATAGCGAGACAAATCAGTGCCATTAGATTTAGCTTTATTAGCGGCATCGATGATGAAAGATTTTACATATTGCTTGAATGTGCCATTACCTTTCTTATCGAGTTTTAAAATAACGCCAGATCTATCACGTAATTGTAAGTTGTTTACATAGTCAGGGAAGTGGCTCTTAAGCAAATCTGAGTATGCCACATCATCATTCGTTAAGTTCACACGTTGTACATTACGTTGTATTGGTGCTGGTGCACCACCTACATTCGCTTGAGGCAATTCACCTTGTCCCATAGTCACTTTATTAAATGATGTAATGCCGTTATAGCTCCATTCGTAAGCCATATCTGCAGCATCTAGGTTTGTAATCGGTGCGTAAGCAGAGGATGCATACACATCGGTAGATGCAGTAGCAGCGCCGAGAGCCTGTAGATATGGTTGATAATCAGATGTATTACCTGTTGCACCTTGTAATAAGGAAACGGCACCGCCTGCGCTAGTGCCATTCGTAATAATACGTTTTGCGTTACCTGGCATAGTCGCATCATTAGCGTGTAAATAAGCTGTAGCCGCTTGTAAGTCTACAATGACTGCAGGTGCTTTGCCGATGAAGTTACCATCAGAAGCTTTATTTGTACGGCCACGTGTAGCAGGGGACGCAACAACATAACCTCTAGACAATGCATAGAGAGCACTATTTGGTTTATTATTTTCTACCTTTGGTGCCATAGGTTGGCTTGGCATATAACCGCCAACATTATTTGGCATAAAGATTGGTGCTGTTTGTGTATTATAACCATTTACAGTACCATTATTGAAATACTCTTCAGGTATGTAAATGTTTATGTACTGCTGATCAATATCGATAGGATTTGATACATATGGGATATATTCAAATGCGCGATATTTAATCTCTTTATTATCCACCGTTCCCGTCATTGACTCGTAATTATTGATGTCAAAGGTGAGGGTAATCTTTGCAGACGTATCAGCTTGTAATGGGGGATCAATTGGCTGTGAAAGTATATTTTTTTCACCTGTTGTAGTAGAACCTTTGGTAGAAGCTTGATTACGTTCATTAACATACGATTCAGGTAATTTAGGCTCTTGAGCTTGTTTTGCTTCCGCTTCCGCTCGAGCTTTTGCTTCGGCATCAGCTTTAGCCTTGGCCTCCTGTTCCGCTTTAGCTTTTGCTTCTTGCTCTGCTTTAATTTTAGCCTCTTGTGCTGCTTTTGCTTGCTCTGCGGCAATACGTTCTTGTTCAGCCTTAATAGCTGCTTGACGTTGAGCCTCAACTTCCGCTTGAGCCTTAGCTTTTGCTTCTTGCTCTGCTTTGGCTTGCTCTGCGGCAATACGTTCTTGTTCCGCTTTAAT